>ERZ1504592.420-NODE-420-length-8843-cov-5.616067_pt1 | contig 8843 bp, 4 predicted proteins | sample MGYA00571820_ERZ1504592 | MGnify/ENA primary metagenome ERZ1504592 (study PRJEB39906, sample SAMEA3182050) | gut metagenome | biome: human; feature: gut; material: Stool; isolation source: human stools | place: Canada | collected 2012-02-22 ... | reverse complement strand
GGTCGGATTCGGGTGAGTTTCTGCCGGGCTTCGATCGTCAGGGCATTCATCGAATGGAAATCGAAATCGGCCGGGATACGGATATTCTCCAGGCGATGCAATTTGTCGGCAATGAATTTTTCCCGTTCGATATACCCTTTGTACTTGATCTGGATCTCGGCTTCCTCGACGACCTCGGCATCCATCTCCTGCTCGCGCAGAAAATCGCCGAGCTTCGGCAAAACACCCGAGAACAGATCGAAGGTCACATTGTTACGCATCAACAAGTCGTGCAGTTTCCGACCTTGCGAAATCGGGTCGCAACCGAGCGATTTCAAACAGTCGTTAATTTCGTCCGGTTTGACACTCAGTCCGCGAGCGAATGCTACGAGCGATTCTACGAGTCGATTTTTTTTGCAGAAACTATCGTACCTTTTTTGCGAAATCAGCCCGATTTTATATCCGATCGGAGTCAATCGAATGTCGGCATTATCCTGCCGCAAGAGAATCCGATACTCGGCACGCGAAGTGAACATACGATAAGGCTCGTCCACCCCTTTGGTCACCAGGTCGTCGATCAATACCCCGATGTAGGCTTCGTCGCGTGCCAATACCAGCGGTTCCTCCCCCATCCTGCGGCGATGCGCATTGATACCGGCCATCAACCCCTGCGCCCCGGCCTCTTCATAGCCGGTCGTCCCGTTGATCTGGCCGGCGAAATAGAGGCCGTCCACCAGCTTGGTTTCGAGCGAATGGTGCAGTTGCGTCGGCAGGAAATAGTCGTACTCGATCGCATAACCCGGACGGAAAATATGCAGATCCTCGAACCCCTCGATGGCGTGCAATGCCTCCCACTGAATGTCCCAGGGCAGCGACGAGGAGAACCCGTTCAGGTAATATTCGTTGGTCGAACGACCCTCCGGCTCGAGAAAAAGCTGGTGCTGGTCCTTATCAGCGAATGTGTTGAGCTTGTCCTCGATACTCGGGCAATAACGGGGACCGATCCCCCGGATCGTACCGTTGAAAAGCGGCGAATCGCCGAAACCCTTCCGCAGAATGTCATGCACCTTCTTCGAAGTATAGACCAAAAAGCACGGAAGCTGATTCTGCACCGGATGCGTATCGGCAGAAAAAGAGAATTTCGAGGGATTTTCATCCCCGTATTGCGGTTCCAGAATTTCGAAATTGATCGTCCGCGCATCGAGTCGCGCAGGGGTCCCGGTCTTCATCCGGCCGGCTTCGAAACCCATCGCCACGAGCGATTCGGTCACTCCGTGCGAAGCCGAATCCCCCGCACGGCCGCCCTCGGCGTGCGAACGACCGCAATACATCATCCCCGCCAGAAACGTCCCGGCAGTCAGGATCACGCAGTCGGCCGAGAACTCCACCCCCATCTGTGTCCGAATCCCGCGCACTTGCGGCCGACCCTCCTCCGCAGGCTGCTGCCCGAAGAGCAGTTCGACCGCAGTGTCCTGCCAAAGATAGAGGTTGGGGGTATTCTCCAGCGTACGCCGCCATTCGGCCGAGAAACGCGACTTATCGCACTGGGCCCGGGGACTCCACATCGCCGCCCCTTTCGAGCGGTTGAGCATGCGGAATTGGACAGCCGTAAGGTCGGTAATCCGCCCCATCTGCCCTCCCAAAGCATCTATCTCTCTGACTATCTGACCTTTAGCAACACCGCCTACGGCCGGATTACAAGACATATCGGCCAACTTGGTCATGTCCATCGTCACGAGCAGCGTGCAGGAGCCGAGCCGCGCTGCCGCCGAAGCCGCCTCGCAGCCGGCATGACCGCCGCCGACCACGATGATATCGTAATGTAAAACCATATCTCCTTTTCCATGAATTGCGGAAAACACCGCCGCCCGTCAATCCGACGACCGACCGCCGCACGGCAAAGATACGAACAAAGTCGCTTATCCGAAAAAGCCGAAACCGCACGCAACGGCAACTTTCGCCCAACTATCCGCCGTCCGACGGCGAAAGTCGGATCGAAAACGGCAACCTCACGGCAAAACGTCGCCGCAGCGCCGAAAAGATCGGCAAGCACGGGCTGTCCCGCCAAAAACGGATTCTCCCGCTTCCGGCACACTCCGGCGACCCGCGCGGGAAAATCCCGAACTTTGTCAGCATTTTCCCGCAAAAATAAACTTCTCTCCGGCAAGGAGCCGACAATCCATGCCGCCCATTCCGGAAGAATACAAACGATTAAAGGGTTGCGGACACAACCAACGGCCGGATCCGTCCCCGCACGGCGGAAACGCCTCCTACGAAAGCCGAATCTTCGCAGTCCACCTCTCCCGGCTACCGATTCGCCGCGCAGCGGACCCGATCGACAGCCCCCACAACTGCTGCCGCAGCCACCGCAGCCGGCACTTCCCGCAAGCAAAGTCGTCCGCTTCAGTCCCAACGAAGGAAAACGCGATTACAGCGTCCTTTTTGGAGGCGCAGCGACCCGAATTCCCATCCGAAGAAAGGACTTAAGAGAGAGTCGGCATTACAGACACGGCCTCCGGCCGCGAACGAACGAACGTCGAATGACGGACATTGAAATATACGATTGCCGGGGAAAATCCATCTTTCTTCGGGAACCGGTTCCAAACAAAAGACGAATCCGCCCATAAACCGCCGTTTCAGCGTCTTTAACGGCCCATCCTATCGTCGTGAGAACGACCGTTATGGTATATTCGAACGATTTTAAGGAGCATTTCAGGCGTTAAAAATACATCCTTTCGTGAAAGAGTTCGCAACCCTGCGGCCGGATCCCTCTGCAAACCGTCTTTTCAGCACCTTGAACCGCCCATTCCGCCGTCGGGAAGAATCGACCCTTATGGTATATTCGAACGATTTTACGGGATATTTCAGGCATTAAAAATAATCCTGCCGGGAAAGGGCCCGTAACCCCGCGACCGAATCCCCTCGCAAAGCCCTATTTCAGCCCTTTGGACAGCTCATCCCACTGTCGGAGGTAGCGATCCTCCTTGCGGTGCATTTGAGCGTTCGCACGGGGTGTCTTATCCTTCTGTCCGCACAGATGGAGCAAACCGTGCACCACCACGCGGCGCATTTCGGTCAGCTTCGCGGCGCCGTATTCGCGTGCATTGTCCGCAACGGTTTCCACGTCGATGAAAATGTCGCCCGACACGATCCGGGCGCCCTTGCGGTCGCTGTAATCGAACGTGATGACGTCGGTATAGTAGTCGTGCCCGAGGAACTGCCGGTTCATCTCCAGCAGGCGGGCCGCCGAGCAAAAAATATAGGTCACATCCCCCAGTTCATACCCCTCTTCCCGGGCTACGCGGTCCAGCCACACGGCCGTGAGCCGTTTCTGCGGCAGGCGATAGGTACAGTCATCGGTATAATAGCGTACGGCCATAGACGGTTATTTTTTGAAGCAATCCGAAGCACGCATCTGCACTTTGGGCGACGGTCCGTAAATACCGAACACCATCTTGTACTCGGGCTGCATGGTCGTCACATCGACCCCCGATCCGATCGTTCCGATCTGCTGGTTGCGGGCCACCTTGTCGTCCTTGCCCACCGTCACGGAATTGAGGTTGGCATACGAAGAGATGTATTCGCCGTGGGCTATATAGACGTCGTATTTGTTGGTGATCCGGTTGCGTTTCACCTCGACGACCTTGCCTTCGTAGATCGAAATCACCTGCGCCCCCTTCGGCCCCGCGATCTCGGCCATATTGCCCTTGTAGCGCTTCACCCCGCCGCCGACCACCGGCAGCCGCAGATTCGAAGTCTTCGCCGTAAAGGTGTTGCCCTCCTTGTTACCCCGGGTCAGCTTGCGCAGCTCGTCGATCGCCACGTCGAGCCGTTGCTCGCGGGCGATTTTCTGTTGCAGGGCAGCTTTTTCCTTCTTGGAGAGCTGCTTGATGTTGGCACGCGCCGCCTGCGAATCTTTCTGCAGGCGGGTCCGCTGCGTGGTCAGGCTGCGCTTCACCGAATCCAGCGCCCGCTGCTGCCCGGTCAGCCGGGTCCGCTCGACGGACACCTGCTCCGAAAGCGTCACGATCTGCTCCATCTGCCGTTCCCGCATGGCCGCCACCTCCCGCAGATTGGTGATGCGGCGGGCCACCTGATTGAAGTCGCTCGAAGAGAAGAGGTAGGTCAGATAATTGTTGTGTTTGTAGTTGCGGTATGCCTCGCGCACCATCTCGGCATAGCGCCGTTTATGGGCGTCGAGCGATGCCGACAGCCCCCGGGCCACGCTGTCCGTACGGGCCACCTCGACCTCGAGCTTACGGGCATCCCGCTCCGTCACGTCGAGCAGCTGGTTGCGCGAATCGATCTGACGGGCCAGACGGCGCACCGTCTCCTCGGCCGAGGCACGTCCCTTCTTGAGCTTCGAAATCTCCTGTTCCTCCCGGGCGATCTGCTTTTCGAGGTCGGCGATCAACCGTTTCTGCGCCGCGATCTGCTGGTCGGTATTCTGGGCCGCAAGCGACCCTGCACCAAGTAGAAGGAAAAGAAACAAAACGACCTTCGGCAAACGGATACACAGCGTGCGGACCGACTCCGCCCGCTGCGGGAAACGATACGAATGGTTCAAGGCTTGTCGCATAGTCAGGGCTTGGATTTGAGTTGCCGGATACGCTCTTCGATCGCCCGGGGATCGTCATATCCCTTCTCCAGCGCTTTGCGCCAGTAGGTTTCGGCCATGAACTTCTCCCCGAGAGCCGCCAGGATGTCCCCGTAATGCAGGTAGAGTTCCGGATTCTCGCTGCGGTCGAAAGAGATCGCCTGCTGCATCGTTCGACGAGCCTCCTGCAGCCGTCCAAGACGGAACAGCACCCAGGCATAGGTATCCAACAGCGTGGCGTTGTTGCCGTCCAGCTCCACCGCACGGGCTGCCATGGCAAAGGCCCGGTCGAGCTGACGGGGATCCCGGGACGATTCGCTTATAAAATAGGCGTAGTTATTGAGCACCATCGGGTTATCGTAGTAATAATGCAGCGAACGGTCGTAAGCCTCGAAACACCGGCGGCGGTATTTGTCCCGTTCCGAGTCCTTCCGTCCGGCCTCCTCCATCTGGTGATAAGCGTCGCCGATATATCCCCACACGGCTCCGCGCAGGGAGTCCGTATCGGCGTATTCGAGGGCTTTCTTATAGCTGCCGATCGATTGCGACAACTTTCCGGCATACCCCTGGGCGTGTCCCTTGCGGGCATACAGCTCGGTATTTCCAGGGAAAACCTCGAGCGCCCGGTCGATATACAGATAAACCGAATCGAGCCGCTTGCGGTAAGTTTCGATGTCGATCACCGCACGGTAATAGTCCAACTGGGGAGGCCGGTCGGCCAGATGCAGCTTGTAGAGGGTCAGCGCCTGCTCCAGCTCCCCGGCATTGATCAGGTGCTGCGCATACAGTTCGACGACGTCCTTATCGTCGGGATAGCGGATCGCAAGCGTCGAAATCAAGTCGTTGAGCTGAAAGAAGTTGTCCCGGTAAAAACGGACGTCGAGCGTCAGCTGCCGGAAAATGCGGACCTTTTCCGACAAGGGGAGCTCGTCGATTTCGAAAAGCCTTTTCGACACGGCCAGATAAGCATGCGAATCGTTGCGCTTGTTGTAGAATTCGGCGAGCGAAGCCAGCGCCGGGACATTCATGGAGTCGATCTCCAACGCCCGGTTATACTCGGCTATGGCCAACGAATCCTGTTTGGCAGCACCGTACAGGTCGGCCAGAATCACGTGGTTTTCCGCTTCGTAAGGAATCGCCTCGGCCATCTCCCTGGCTTCGGCCAGCGCACGGTCCAACTGCCCCGTGCGAATCAGCAACTGGCGTTTCATCGCCCCCAACAAAGGCATTTTACCGAAACGCATCTCGGCCGAATCGAGCATATCGATCGCCGAATAGGGCATCCCGGCCTGCTGGTACAGGATCGCCAGAATACGAATGTTGTCGGGATTGGTCGGGTCGAGCGCCGAAAGCCGCACGAACAGCGGACGCGCCTTGTCGAGTTCTCCCTCAGCAAGCAGTTTTTGCCCGTAAAGCTGCCCGTACCACTTGTTGAGCGAGTCCAGCCGGTAAGCACGCCGTGCCCACGCCGTACCCTGCGGATCGCCGTCGGGAGTCACCGAAGAGAGGCGGAACCAGGCCGGAGCATACGCGGAATCGAGCTCCAGGGCCTGCAGGAACAGTGCCCGGGCCGCCAGGGTGTCCTCTCCGATCAAGAGTTTTTTCACACCCTCGGTATAGTATTCGGTCGGTCGCAGCGAGTCGGGCCACGAGGCCTCCGCCGCAGGTGCGGGCAACGCCTCCTCCTGCGGGACGAACCCCGTGGAGAAAGCCGTGCAGAGCACCAGAATCGCAAGCATCCGCTTCATTGAAATCGTTGAGTTTGTATCTTCGTTCTTCGCCGGAAGAGTGCAATGAACAAGACGCAGCCCCTCCCTTCGTCTGTCAAGAAAACGTCGGAGAACCGCTTTTCGTATTCCCGCGAACGATACGGAACTTCATCCCCGGAACATCCCGGCATCCGGCGGGCGATTCGCCGCTCCCCGACCCGGGGAGTGTACCGCAGCGCTTAAAGCACCGTATCGAACTGATGCAGGAACCGTATGTCGTTCTCGAAATAGAGCCGCAGGTCCTTCACGCCGTATTTGAGCATGGCGATACGCTCGACCCCCATGCCGAACGCGAACCCGGAATATTTCTTCGAATCGATTCCATTGGCCTCAAGCACATTGGGATCGACCATGCCGCAGCCCATGATCTCCAGCCAACCCGTGCCCTTGCAGACGTTGCAGCCCTTGCCGCCACAGAGGTTGCACGACACATCGACCTCGGCCGACGGTTCGGTGAAGGGAAAGTACGAGGGGCGCATGCGGATCGTGGCGTTCTCGCCGAAAACCTCCTTGGCGAAGTAGAGGATCGACTGTTTCAGATCGGCGAACGACACGCCCTCGTCGATATAGAGTCCCTCGATCTGGTGGAAGATGCAGTGTGCGCGGTAAGAAATCGCTTCGTTGCGGAAAACGCGGCCCGGGCAGATCACCCGGATCGGCGGCTTCTGCCGCTCCATCGTCCGCACCTGAATCGACGAGGTGTGGGTCCGCAGTAGCACGTCGGGGTTCTTGGCGATAAAGAACGTATCCTGCATGTCGCGGGCCGGATGCTCGGGCGGAAAGTTGAGCGCCGAGAAGACATGCCAGTCGTCCTCGATCTCGGGACCCTCGGCCACCGTATAGCCCAGCCGCGAGAATACCTCGACGATCTGGTTGGTCACCAGCGAAATGGGATGACGCGAACCCAGCTCCTCCGCAGAACCGGGACGGCTCATGTCGGGAATCCGCTGCGAGGAGTCCCCGGCGGCGTCCGCAAGTTGCCCCCGCAGGGCGTTGATCCGCTCCTGCGTCCGGTTCTTAAGGTTGTTGAGCTTCTGGCCGAACTCCCGTTTCAGCTCGGGCGCCACGCTCTTGAACTCCTCCATAAGGGCCGTCAGCTCGCCTTTTTTCCCCAGCATCCGGATTCGGAAATCCTCGATCTCGGCCGCAGCTTTGGGTTTGAATGCCTCCACCCGTTCGAGCAGCTCGTTGATTTTATCGTTCATAACCTAAAGTTTACGCTTTATTTTGTACTTTTACGCACGGTTTAATAGGCAAAGTTAATAAAAATATCAGGATATGAAGCGGAAAATCCTCTCTTTTCTCGCGGCGGGAATGCTTTTCACCCTTCCGGCAGCGGCCCAGAGCGTCGGGGTGGTCATGAGCGGCGGCGGAGCCAAAGGACTTTACCATATCGGCGTATTGCAGGCACTCGAAGAGAGCGGCATTCCGATCGACTACGTGTCGGGAACCTCGATGGGTTCGATCATCGCGGGCATGTACGCCGCAGGATATTCCCCCGAAGAGATGCGCCGGATCGTCGCTTCGGGTGTGGTCAAACAGTGGGTTTCGGGGCGCATCGACCCCAGCTACCTGCCCTACTACCGCCGCAATACCGGCACCCCGATCTTCCTCTCGATCCGCCTCAACATGAAGGACCACCCGGACGACCCCAACGCGAGCCGTTTCCGCCTGCCTTCGTACCTGATCTCCTCGAATCAGATCGACCTGGCCCTCGCCGACCTGTTCGGCCCGGCCACGACAGCTTCCCGGCGGGACTTCGACAGCCTGATGGTGCCGTTCCTCTGCGTGGCGAGCGATATGAACACCCGCCGTCCGGTGGTGCTGCGCAAGGGCGACATGGGCGAAGCGATCCGTTCGTCGATGTCCATTCCGCTGGCGTTCAAACCCATGAAAATCGACACGATGCTACTCTACGACGGCGGCATCTACGACAACTTCCCCTGGGAACCCCTCGACAAGGAGTTCCATCCCGATTTCCTGATCGGCAGCAAATGCACGTCGGGAAACAACGACATCACGGAGAACAGTTCGCTCGTCGATCAAGCCTTCTCGCTGGCCATGAACAAGACCAACTACGACATGCCCGAAGGACGCAGCCTGATGATCAACCGGGCCGTCAATGTCAGCATGCTCGATTTCAACAGCGCCGACTCGATCATCGAAGCGGGCTACCGCGACGCACTGGCCCGGATTCCGGCCCTGCGGGAGAAAATCCACCGCACCGTCACGCCCGAAGAGATCCGCACCAAGCGGGCGGCTTTCCGCGAAAAGTGTCCCCCGATCATCTTCGACGACTACGAGTTCGAAGGACTCACCCATGCACAAACGGCCTATGTACGCGACGTCATGCGGCTGGACGACACCTACGACGGACGGCAGCGGCAGATGAGTTTCCCCGAATTCCGCGACGACTTCTTCTCCGTCATAGGCAACGACGAATTTTCGGTCGAATACCCCGAATTCCGGTACGACCCGCTGCGGGAACGGTATTCGGT
>ERZ1504592.418-NODE-418-length-8852-cov-2.841423_pt1 | contig 8852 bp, 8 predicted proteins | sample MGYA00571820_ERZ1504592 | MGnify/ENA primary metagenome ERZ1504592 (study PRJEB39906, sample SAMEA3182050) | gut metagenome | biome: human; feature: gut; material: Stool; isolation source: human stools | place: Canada | collected 2012-02-22 ... | reverse complement strand
GGGCGGGGAAAACGCCCCGTGTTTCGCCCTGTGAGCCGCTGTGTGCGCGGTTAGGGGATGGGTGGCGTTGTACCCGCCGCGGGGATATTCTGCCCACACAGGGCGAATTCCGGGGCAGCATAAAAACGGCGAATACGCCGTCGTGACCTGCGGGCGTCCAGCGTTTCAACGGCATGAATCGCGCGCCGAGGGTAGTGATCCCACCCCCATGCTGGAACGCCGAAAAAGCGCTGTGTGAAGGGAGAAAAATTCCTTAAAAGCCAGCAGAAGAAACATTTTATTTCTCTGCCGTAGATGGAAAATCCCTCTGCGTCAGCCGTTATTCCCAATAGGCGCAGAGACTCCCTGTTACGGGAGCTTTTATCACCTCCGTTGGAGGTGGCCAGCATCGCATTTGTCTGGTCTGCGGCGAAGCCGCTGCCCTGCCAAATGCACTGGGCGGGGCATGGCCCCACACCCCCAAGCTGCGGGCAGAAGCCCGGACCCACTTTTAGCTACGATTGGAGAAAAACATGAAAAAAGATATCAAATTCAGCACGCGCATGGCGTCCGCCGACCGCGAGAAGATCAGGGCACTGGCGGCGAAGGCCCACATGTCCATGAGCGACTATGTCACCGCCTGCTGTCTCGGCAAGCGGATCGTGGTCATCGACGAACAAAAGGAGCTGCTCCGCCAGCTCAAGGGCATCGGCAGCAACATCAACCGCCTCACCGTTCTTGCCAACATGGGCAAGGTGCAGGTCATCGGTCTCGACAAGGCCGCGCAGGAACTGTCTGAGGTCAGCGCCGCTCTGCGGGCAGTTATGGAAGGTCGGTGAGCCGTATGGCCATCGTACATTTCGTGAACTACAAGCGGGGCACGCAATCCCGCGCCGCCATGCGCGGCGTGATGCTCTACGTCATGCAGGAGAGGAAAACCGCATGGGAGGATGGGCCGCTCATCAGCGGCATCAACTGCCAACCGCAGAGCGTCTACGACGATTTCCTGAACACGAAACTCCTCTACCACAAGGACGGCGGCGTGATGTTCTACCACATGGTGCAGAGCTTTCCAAAGGGCGCGGCGGTCGATCCCCGGCAGGCCCACGAAGCCGCGCGGCGGCTGGCGGGGTACTTTGAGGGCTGCGAGGTGTTGGTCTGCACCCAGGTTGACCGCGAGCACATTCAATCCCAGTGCGTCATCAACTCCGTTAACTTCGAGACGGGCAAGAAGCTGCACATGGCAAAGAAACAGCTGCAGGAACTGATGCGGCGCAACGATGTGATCTGTCAGGAGATGGGGCTGCCGGTCTTTGAAGCGGCCGCACAGAAGTCTCGCGGCATGAGCGGAGCGGAGTACCACACAGCGCTCAAGGGACAAAGCTGGAAGCTGCGGCTGGCAAACACGATAGATGAATGCATGCGCTATGCCGCTGACAAGGACGCCTTCGTTTCCTTGATGGAGTCCGAGGGCTACGCGGTCCGCTGGGAGAGCAGCCGCAAATACATCACCTACACCACACCGGACGGCATGAGATGCCGCGACAACAAACTACACGAGGAAAAGTATTGCAAGGAGGTCATGGAGCATGAATTCAGAATACGCGCAGAGCTCGTCAAGAGAAAACTCCGTCGAGCAGCGGAAATCGATGGAGGAATTGAAGCGGATGAATCAGCCGAACAGCGCATCGGCAAATACACCGACCATCGTGATCCGATGCGATCTTCCGCAGGCGATGAGCAAGCTGATGGAGCAGGCAGACGGAATGAATTGGGAACTGGAGGAGATCCGGAAAACGCTCCCCAGTCTGAGAACGCACACCGACCTGGCGTCGGTGCAGAACACACTGGTCGAGATGCAGAGATCGCTGACCGAGATGAACAAGCTGCTGGAACGGGTTGGGAACCTGAGCGAGAAGTATTCCTCCAAGTGGATCGACTGGCTCCCGGACTTCAGCCTGCTGGTGGCCCTCAAGTGGATCATGCTGGTGCTGATCCTTGGCACGGCGGCACTGGCGGGTTGGTATGGCGCGGCGGCGATCCGCAGCCTGTTTCTCTGATGCCCGCCGTGGCCGGGCTGACCGCCGTGGGGACATTGATGGATGAGGACGAGGATGCCGAGGAAAAGCGGCGGCGCATGGAGGCGAAGATCGCCGCTGAAAACTTCGGCGCGGCGATTGGCTTCGCCGCAGGCGCGGCTCTGGCTGTGAAAGAAAAATTGGACGAACACGCCGCGCGGGAAGAACAGAAAAAGCAACAGCATGAGCAAACCATGGGAGGATTGTAATGAAACAGGACTGGGAAATTTATCGTGACACGGGCATCCTCGGCGCCTACCGGCCAGAGCAGGTCATCCTGCGCCGCTCCGAGGACGGCGGCGTGGAAACATTGTTCCGTGACAGCACAGCCAAATGGGAGGGCGATGACCTCACCCGTCAACGGGCGATGCTGGTCGGTGGGAAGTGCTTTCTTGTGACCTCCGTATTCCCCAGCGGCGCATCGGCAACACCCACAGACAAACTCCTGCGGCTCATCGACACAAAGTTAGAGCGGGAGCATCATGAGCAGTAAAGTTTCAGTAGACTTGCGGAGGCCGGTGCGGTATACTTCGTGTTACCGTACCGGCCCGCCCCAACGAAAAGGAGGTAACTATGGCAGGTCAAGAAAATCAGCAATACACCGTACTCTACGGGCGGCTCAGTCAGGAGGACGAGCGGGCCGGAGAGTCCAACAGCATTCAGCACCAGCGCACCCTGCTGGAGAAATACGCAAAAGAAAAGGGCTTCGAAAACACCATCTTCCTTGCGGATGACGGCTACTCAGGTACGAACTTCGAGCGTCCGGCGTGGAAAAAGATCGTGGAGATGATCGAAGCGGGACAGGTGGCGAACCTCATCGTAAAGGACGCCTCCCGCTTGGGGCGTGAATACCTGCAAGTGGGCTACTACATGGAGATATATTTTCCCCAGAAGAATGTCCGTTTCATCGCTGTCAACGATGGCGTGGATTCCACAGTGGAGAGCAGCAATGACTTCAACCCCATCCGCAACTGGGCCAACGAGCTTCACGCCAAGGATACCAGCCGCAAGGTCCGCGCGGTCATGAAAATGAAAGCGGAGCAGGGAGAGCGGCTGGGCGGCAGACCGCCCTACGGCTATCGGAAAAGTGATGGTGACGCCAACACGCTGGTTCCCGACGAGGACACCGCACCTGTGGTGAAGCGCATCTTCTCCCTCTGCGCCGCTGGAAACGGCCCCAAGCGGATCGCCACCATCCTCACCAAGGAGCAGGTGGTGAACCCGTCCAACGCCTACTACCGCAAGACCGGGAAAAGTCATCGAGGACTGGACACCACCAGACCCTGCCTGTGGTCTTCCAACAGCGTCACCAGCATTCTGAACAATGAGGTCTACCTCGGACACTCGGTTGGGCTTCGCACCACTACGATCTCCTACAAAAACAAGCAGCGTGTGGAGCGCCCCGAGAGTGAACGGTTCGTGGTGAAGAACACCCACGAAGCTCTTGTCACACAGGAGCAGTGGGACATCGTGCAGGAGGTGCGTCAGCACAAAAAGCGTGTCCCCAAGCACATGGACGAGCCGAACATCTTCTCCGGGCTGGTGTTCTGCGCGGATTGCGGCAAGCCGCTGGTGCTGCACAGAGCCAGCACGATGAAGCGGACGGAGTACAACTTCAAGTGCTACACCTACGGCAAAAAGGGCAAGACCGTTTGCACGCCGCATCACATCCGGGAGTTTGAACTGAAAGCCGTTGTGCTGGAGGACTTACGCCGGGTGACGCACTTCGCGCGGATGAAGGAAAAGCAGTTCGCCGCCTATATCGGCAGCAAGAATACGCTGGAGCTGCGGCGTGAGATGAACACGATCCAAAAAGATCTGGATACCATGCGGCGGCGCAGAGAGGAGCTGTCTAAGCTGTTCAAGCGGCTCTATGAGGACAATGTGCTGGGGCGGGTGACCGATGAGCAGTACCGGATGCTGGCGGGCGATTACACCGTCGAACAGAAAGCGTTGGAGGAACAGATCCCCGAAAAGGAGGCCCGGCTGGAAAAGCTGAAAGCTGCCTCCGCCAACGTGAACACGTTCGTTGAGAAGGCGAAGCAGTACACCGCCATCGACGAGCTGACGCCGGAGCTGCTGCGGCTGTTCATCCAGCGGATCGAGGTAGGCGAGCGGACGGAGAAATACTCCCGCAGCTCCCACCAGAGCATCCGCATCGTGTACCGCGACATCGGCACGGTGGACAGTGCGATGGAGCAGGGCGAGGCGCAGCCGCGCATTGCGCCGCCCCTGAGTGAGGTATTCGAGCTTCCCGCATAATAAAAAAGCAGAGAAAAAACGCAAGAAGCGGACAGCAAACGCTGTCCGCCCCCTTGCAAGACATGGTGTCAACTTGTGTCCTTATGAACATTACCCGAATGGTTTCAAGGTTTTTTCATGTCTATGGCAAATTGCACAAAGCTGTTTTTGTGTTGAATTACAAATTCCTTGCAATTTCTTTTATTAGTGGTAGATGCCTTGTCACGCCCCGCCGATGTCGACCGCCTTGGTGCCATCCTAAAAAATCCTATCTGCATTGCCTGATAGGAAAGGCGGGCCGTTATCCCATAGAATATCATAATACACCTCATATATTCCTCAGCCCTAATTCCCTGTTCGTAACAGCCCCTCGTCTTGACATCCGCTGCATTTCTACTCCGCCGTCAGAGAATTGTAGTGGTCGTGTGCGTTGGAATGGTTCATCAGCTCGCAGCCGCTGTCTACGATGGCCTTGGCCTGCTCCGGATACTGGTCCGCCCAGTTGCCGACCACGAAAAAGGTCGCCTTGACGCCATAGTCCGCGAGTACATCCAGGATCTCCTGCGTGTTGTCCGCCCCCCCATGCGGCATCAAAGGAAATGCTGCACACCTTCTGATCGCGTTCCACGCAGTAGATGGGCAGCTGGCGCGTCGCAACTGACGCCCGCACGGCAGCGGGCGCATTCACAGCACTGAAAATGGCTGCCGCAGCCAGCAGCGCAGCGCCAACTGTCAGTGTTTTGCGCCGCAGGACAAGAAATCGCGGCCGCGGCGCCTCCCTCTTCCCGCGCTTCTCTCTCCGCTTAAAATACAAAAACATCCGCATATCCTCCCCATTTTATTTTGGTAGAGGGTATGCGATAATTTTTTCTTTCATGCCGTGGACACTGTGTACCTCATTCGGATTTTTCAAGCTCGGTTCTCCATTTGAGTGCGGAATGGCCCCGTCTCCGCAGGTGCCGCAGTCCTTTTTGCACCGCTTTTCGCTATATTGTTTAATTTCTGTCATTGACAAGGTGAATATTTTTGTATATAGTAATAAGACACCCTGGCAATACATCGTAAAAATGAAATTGGAGGTTCCGCATGAAAAGATTCCTGAGTATCCTGCTCGCTATGGTCATGGTGCTTTCGCTCGTGGCCTGCGGCGACAAGAAGACCCCTGACACGCCCGACACCCCCGACACTCCCGACAAGCAGGAGGAGACCATCCACATCGGTATCGTGACCGGTTCCGTTTCTCAGTCTGAGGACGACCGCCGCGGCGCCGAGGCCTTCCAGCAGCTCTACGGTGAGGAGAACGTCACCCTCGTGACCTATCCCGATAACTTCACCGAAGAGCTGGAGACCACCATCCAGTGCATCGTCAACCTGTCCGACGACCCCGACATGAAGGCGATCATCGTCAACCAGTCCGTCCCCGGCACGACCGAGGCCTTCCGTAAGATCAAGGAGCGCCGCCCCGACATCCTCTGCATCGCCGGTGAGGCGCATGAGGATCTGCCCGAGATCGGCTCTGCTGCCGACCTCGTGTGCAACAACGACTTCGTTGCCCGCGGCTACCTCATCATCCGCACCGCGCACGAGCTTGGCTGCGACACCTTTGTTCATATCTCCTTCCCGCGCCACCTCGCTTACGAGACCATGAGCCGCCGCGTCGCCGTCATGAAGGCGGCCTGCGAGGAGTTCGGCATGAGCTTCGAGATGGAAACCGCTCCCGACCCCACCTCTGATGTCGGCGTTGCCGGTGCGCAGGCTTACATCCTTGAAAAGGTTCCCGAGTGGGTGAACAAGTACGGCGAGCAGGCCGCTTACTTCTGCACCAACGACGCGCATACCGAGCCTCTGCTCAAGCAGCTGCTCGAGTACGGCGGCTACTTCATCGAGGCCGACCTGCCCTCCCCCCTGATGGGCTATCCCGGCGCTCTGGGCATCGACCTGACCGCTGAGGCGGGCGACTTCCAGAAGATCCTTGCCAAGGTCGAGGCCGCCATCTGCGAAAAGGGCGGCGCGGGCCGCTTCGGCACCTGGGCTTACTCCTACGGCTACGTCACCTCCGCTGGCCTTGCCCAGCACGCCATGAACGTCATCAAGGGCGAGAGCGAGCTTGCCGACATCGACGATATCGCCAAGGCTTACCATCAGTTCTCCCCCGACGCCTCCTGGAACGGCTCCAACTACACCAACGCCACCACCGGCGTCAAGGCCGACAACACCTTCCTTGTCTATCAGGATACCTACATCATGGGCGATCCGGGCTGGTTCATGCACGCCACCGAGGTCGAGGTCCCCGAAAAGTACTTCACCGTTAAGTAAGCCTTCGGCTCACTGACGAACATCAAAAAAACAGGGGGGAGGAGAATCCTCCCCCCTGCTTCTTTTAGGTAGGGTATAGCTTATGGAAAATAACAACGCTCCTCTGTTGGAGATGCGCAGCATCAAAAAGGACTTCTTCGGCAATCAGGTCCTCACGGATATCAGCTTTACGCTCCGCGAGGGCGAGGTGCTCGGCCTTGTCGGCGAAAACGGTGCGGGCAAGAGCACGCTGATGAAGATCCTCTTCGGCATGGACGTCATCCGCGAGACCGGCGGGTACGGCGGAGATGTTCTCATCAACGGTGAAAAGGTCACCTTCAACACCCCCTTTGACGCACTGGCAGCCGGTATCGGCATGGTGCATCAGGAGTTTTCTCTGATCCCCGGCTTTACAGCGACAGAGAATATTCTGCTCAACCGTGAGCCCCAGAAGAAAAATGTCATCTCCGAGGTGTTCGGCAGCCGTCTGAACACGCTCGATTATAAGGAGATGGACCGCAGTGCAGCGGCAGCCATTGAAAAAATGGGCGTCCACATCGACGCCAACATGGTCATCAGCGATATGCCGGTCGGCCATAAGCAGTTCACGGAGATCGCGCGCGAGCTGAGCAAGGAGCATCTCAAGCTGCTTATTCTCGACGAGCCGACCGCCGTTCTGACGGAAAAGGAGGCTGCGGCGCTGCTCGATTCCATCCGCAGCATGTCGGCGCGCGGCATCGCGGTCATCTTCATCACGCACCGCCTGCAGGAGATTCTGGACGTGTGCGACAAGGTCATCATCATGCGCGACGGCCATGTGGTGAAGGATACTCCGGCGAAGGAAACGGACGTTTCCGACATCACAAGGTGGATGGTCGGCCGCAGCGTGGACCTCTCCGCTGCGCAGGATGTGGTCGATCACTCCGGCGCCAGGACCATCATGTCCATCCGCAAGCTCTGGGTCGATATGCCCGGCGAGATCGTCCGCAACGTCGATCTCGATATCCGCGAGGGCGAGATCCTCGGCATCGGCGGCCTCGCCGGTCAAGGCAAGCTCGGCATCCCGAACGGCGTTATGGGCCTTTATGAGGCGGGCGGCACCGTCGAGTTCGACGGCAAGCCCATTCCGCTCAACGCGCCCCGCCGCTGTCTCGACGCGCAGCTTGCCTTCGTGTCGGAGGACCGCCGCGGTGTGGGCCTGCTGCTCGACGAGTCGCTGGAGTGGAACATTGCCTTCCCGGCCATGCAGATCCACAATAAGTTTCTCAAGAGCCTGTTTGGCGGCCTTGTGAAATGGCGCGATGAAAAGGCCATCCGCGCCGTGACCGACCGCTATATTGACGAGCTGAAGATCAAGTGCACCAGCTCGAAGCAGAAGGCCAAGGAGCTCTCCGGCGGCAACCAGCAGAAGGTTTGCCTTGCCAAGGCATTCGCGCTCGAGCCGAAGTTCCTCTTTGTCTCCGAGCCGACCCGCGGCATCGACGTCGGCGCGAAATCCCTCGTGCTCGACGCGCTCAAGAGGTTCAACCGCGAGAGCGGAATCACCGTTGTGATGATCTCGTCCGAGCTGGAGGAGCTGCGCATGACCTGCGACCGCATCGCCATCGTCTCCGGCGGCCGGATCGCCGGCATCCTGCCGGCGACCGAATCCTCCGAGGCGTTCGGTATGCTGATGGTCAGTCAGGTCAAATAAGGAGGGCAGAATATGGGTAATACAACAAACAGCCTTGCCGATAAGAGCAGGCTCCGCCAAATGATCGACAGCTACGGCGTCCCCCGCATGATCATCACCGGCTTTCTGCTGCTGATGTTCGTGCTCGTGCCGTTCGCGGGCGTGGACTTCGCAACGCAGATCAGCAACGTTATCAACCGCTTTAGCTGGAACGCCATCATGGTGCTGGCAATGGTCCCGATGGTCCACTCCGGCTGCGGCCTCAACTTCGGCCTGCCGCTCGGTATCATCTCGGGCCTTCTGGGCGCGACGCTGTCCATCGAGCTTGGCTTCACGGGTCCGATGAGCTTCGTCATGGCCATCGCGATCGCGACGCCGTTTGCGCTGCTGCTCGGCGGCGGCTACGGCTGGCTGCTCAACAAGATCAAGGGCGGCGAGATGATGGTCGCAACCTACGTCGGCTTCTCCTCCGTCTCCTTCATGTGCATGATGTGGCTGCTGCTGCCGTACAAGAAGCCCGAGATGGTGTGGGGCTTCTCCGGCTCCGGCCTTCGTACCACCATCTCCCTCGAGGGCTTCTATGACCG
>ERZ1504592.414-NODE-414-length-8910-cov-2.968831_pt1 | contig 8910 bp, 7 predicted proteins | sample MGYA00571820_ERZ1504592 | MGnify/ENA primary metagenome ERZ1504592 (study PRJEB39906, sample SAMEA3182050) | gut metagenome | biome: human; feature: gut; material: Stool; isolation source: human stools | place: Canada | collected 2012-02-22 ... | reverse complement strand
TCGGCGACGGCGCCAACGACCTGCCGATGCTCAACCTCGCGGGCCTGGGCATCGCATTCCATGCCAAACCCAAGGTGAAGGCCACGGCACGGCAGTCCATCTCGACCATCGGCTTGGACGGCATCCTCTATTTCCTCGGTCTGAAGGATTCACGCATCGAACAATAACCCTATGCGACTGTTGCCGCTGCTCTGCGTGGCCCTGCTCGCGGCGGGGTGTTACGACTCCCGGTTCGGGGAACGCGGCGACGACGCCACGCCCGAGCCCGTCACGGCGACCATCCGGCAGCTGCGTGAGAAATTCGCCGGGACGACCTTCCCCGTCACGGGGGACATCGTGGTGTCGGGGCGCGTAACCACCAGCGATTACGACGAGAATTTCTACCGCACGTTCTGCATCGAAGAGGACGGAGCGGGGATAGAGGTCATGGCGGGCATAGACCACCTGCACAACGATTTCCCGGAGGGCTGCCAGGTCACGCTCAGGCTCAGGGGCCTGGCGCTGGGCGAAAGCCACGGGGTATTGCAGGCCGGGCGGATGCCCGCCGCAGGAAGCGGTTTCGCGACCGATTACATAGGGTCGAAAGCGGCGCTGGACGCAGCGGTGACCCGCAACGGGGAGGCGCTGGAACCCATTGCCCCTACCCTGCTGTCGCCCGGCGAACTGACGCCGGAGCGATGCGGCACGCTGGTACGGATCGGGGCGCTAAGCTACACCCCGGAAGACCTTACGCCCGGGACATGGGCCGGATACAAGCGTTTCACGGACGACACAGGCGCGGCGGTCTACACCTATGTACGCAGCTACGCCCGGTTTGCGGACGACGAGGTACCCGTCGGCCGCTGTACGCTCACGGGAATCCTGCAATACGACGCCACCGGGGAAGGGCGTTACATTCTCAAACTGCGCGATGAAAACGATTGGACCCGTTAACCGGCTCCCGGCGATATCCCGCACGGCACTCCGCACGGCCGTGTCCGTCGTGCTGGCGCTGACGGCCCTCGCCGGGTGCGACAAGGCGTCGGGGCTGGAATTCGACGACGACACGCCGCAGGGGACGGTCACGATCGCTGCGCTCAAATCGCGTTGCACGGGAGCACAGGCCGCCGTCACGGAGGACATCACGATCGAAGGCGTGGTGACGGGCAACGACCTCTACGGAGAATTCTACAAAACGCTGGTCGTCGAAGACACGAGCGGCGGGATTTCGATAGCCGTGGACGCCACGGAACTCTACGTCGACTACCCGGTCGGCACGGCGGTCACGATCCATTGCAACGGGCTGTTCCTGTGCGACTACGGCGGCAAGGTAATGCTCGGCACGCGCCCCACGGACGAATATGCCGGGCCGGGGAGGATACCCCAGGCGGAGGCGGCGCTGTACCTGCGGCGGAAGCAGGCGGAAACCAGGCCCCTACGGCCTCGGACGTTCACGTTCGGGGAGGTAGACATGCGGCATACCGACACCTACGTGCATTTCGAAGGGGTACGGTTCGTGCAGCAGGGCAACTGGTGCGACCCCGATCCCGAGACCGGACGCCCCGCGACGACCGAACGGCGGATCGCGGATCACACGGGACGGGAATTCATCGTCCGCACGGCAGGTACGTGCACCTATGCCACGGAGCCCGTACCGCAGGGCACAGGCTCCGTATATGGGATAATCGACTATTTCAACGGGAAATACACGCTCCGCATCGCCAACCGCGAGGTGGATTTCGCTACTGTTGCAGCGCGTCCCACAGCATGTCCTTCAAGCGGGGGATATTCAGCCCCGAAACCGACGAGATAAACACCGACGGGACGCCTTCGGGCAGGTGGGATTTCATCTCTTCGATCAGTCCGTCGTCCAGCATGTCGCATTTGGTGATGGCCAGCAGCCGCTGCTTGTCGAGCAGTTCGGGGTTGTACTGCGTAAGCTCGCCCAGCAAAACCGCATAATCGCGTTTGAGGTCGTCGCTGTCGGCCGGGATCATGAACAGCAGCACCGAGTTGCGCTCGATATGGCGCAGGAAGCGTGTGCCCAGGCCGCGGCCCTCGTGCGCCCCCTCGATGATACCCGGAATGTCGGCCATGACGAACGACTTGTGGTCGCGTACCTCGACGATGCCCAGGTTGGGTTCGAGCGTGGTGAAAGCATAGTTGGCGATCTTGGGTTTGGCAGCCGAGACCACCGAGAGCAAGGTGCTCTTGCCCGCATTGGGGAACCCGACCAGCCCGACGTCGGCCAAGACCTTCAGTTCGAGGATGAAGGTGCCTTCGTCGCCCTCCTCGCCCGGCTGCGCATAGCGCGGCGTCTGGTTCGTGGCGCTCTTGAAATGCCAGTTTCCGAGGCCGCCCCGACCGCCTTTGAGCAGTACGAGCTGTTCGCCGTCGGCCGTCACCTCGCCGACATCTTCGGTGAGCGTGGTGCCGTCCTCCTGTTCAACCACACGCCGGGCGACCGTGCCCAGCGGCACGGGGATGACGATGTCCCGGGCGTCCCGGCCCGACGAGAGGGCTCCCGAGCCGCACTGCCCGTCCTCGGCGAACTGGTGGCGCTGGTATTTGAGGTGGATAAGCGTCCAGTACTGGCTGTCGCCCTGCAGGACGATGCTGCCGCCCTTGCCGCCGTCACCGCCGTCGGGGCCGCCGAAAGCCACGAATTTTTCACGGCGGAAATGCGCCGAGCCGGCCCCTCCGTGTCCCGAACGGGCAAATATCTTCACGTAATCTACAAAGTTCGAACCTGCCATACCTTGATTATTTAGGTTGCAAAGATAGTGCAAGCCGAGGGCAAAAGCAAGTTTACTTGCATTTTGCCGAGGCGCAGCCTGTCTAAAACAAGGTTAAAGATAATGCAAGCCGGGGCGATGCCGGATTTATTTGGAAATGCCCGGGCATCAAAAAAGCCCGTGTCGGGGACACGGGCCTTGAAGCAGCCGGATGAAGGCTTATTTCTTACGCGTCAGCACGATGTCGGACACACCGAGGCAGTAGCGCGCATAAGCGCCCTGCTTGGGATGCCACTGGAACAGCGACGGTGTCCAGGTTTTCTCGGCGATCACGGTCGACCCCACACGCAGTTCGTCGCCGGCGACCGTGACGGGAAGTTCGCATTCGCAATCGGAGAAAGCCTTGTCATCGGCACCGCCGAGCAGGTAGACCGGGCCAAGCTCATCGGTGGTGAACCAGCTCAGGACATTGAACTTGGTAGTAGCTTCGACGACGATCGATCCGTCCTCCAGGAGTTTGAGAAACCACTTGGGGCCGAAGCCTTCGAGAGCCCGGGCTACGGAAAAGCCCTCTTCGATCAGCTGTTCGTAGGTTCGGGCACTGCCCTCTTTCTCGAAGTCCCCGAGGCCAAGGCAGATGAGATAGTTCTCCTTGCGGTATTTCCGCGAGCCGACCTGTGCCATGATTTCGACATCGAATGTCCACTCCTCGGTCGTGAAGAAAAACCCGCCCGTAGCAGGATCAAATCCCGTAGCGTATTTGACGCTCTGCTTGCCGGCCCATGAACCGACAAGTGCGTCGAACTCGGCTGACTGAATCATTCCGGAAGTATCCTCTGCGAGCGTGGTCACCTTGATCTGGGCTGCGTCGGATGCGGTATACTTCGAGTCGGAGGAGAGCGCCTTGACGGTGACCGTATACTCCGTTCCCGGATTCAGGCCGCTCAAACGGGCGGAGGTTTCGGACGTGGTCGCTTCAGCGCCGCCATCGAGCGAATAGGCATATACATTTGCATGCTCGACGGCCTGCCACGTCACTGTGAAAGCGGTCTCCTCGACCGAACTCTGGGCGAGGACGGGTGCGGCGAGCTGCGTCCCGTTGTTATCCCCGTCGTCACCGGAATCGGAATCGCTGCAAGCGGCAAAACCCAGCAACAGGGAAGCACACATTAAAATTCTGCTGATCTTTTTCATTGTTGTTCGTATTTATCGGTTATGAAATTCTTACGTGATCTTTTATTCGGCCTTTTCGGTCTTCTGTGTCTTCTCGATCCAGAAATCGGAGCCGCTCTTGCTGATCCCCAACACACAGACCGAATAGGAGGTTCCGGCTGCCAGCCCGGTCTTACGGATGGTCTGCGGCCCGGTATACTCGCCCTTGGCGGGCATCACCTCCTTCTTGAACGCCTCCAGTCCCCCGGCCATCAATACCTCCATAGCCAACGAAGAGGTCTTTGTGACATGGACGTAATATTTCTCGATGGCGGCATCGGGCGTACAGACGACATCAAACCCGTCGGACGCGACATTCTCGAACGTTACCGTCACTTCGCCCGACGCATCGGGAAGGGTCGTGGCGGGCGCCGACACGAGGACGGTCGTGAGCAGGTCGCCCGGGGCGTACCACCCTACTGCATAGACGACATAGTCGGTTTCGGGTTTCAGCCCGGTAAATTCGAAGGGGTGGTCACCCTGTACGAGTTGGGCGGCAAGATACTCCTCGAAGCTGACGCCCGCGATCAGGGCCGAAGCGCTGAGCTTGCGGCGCACCGACCCGATAAATTCCTCCGTCGAAGCGTATTTGTCGAAGTCGGACTTCAGGGCATAACCGCAGTAGTAGGTTCGCGTCTTGCTTTTGGGAGATACGGATCCGGAAATGCTGTTCATCCCGGCCTGGGCAACCGAAAGCGTAAAGGGGTTCTGTTCCAGGGCAGCAGCGACCGTCAGCTCGGCGAATTCGGAATCGAGGAACTGCACCTGTCCGGAAACGGCTTTCACACGCACGGTAGCCGGCATACCGGATTCCAGCCCGGTCACGACTGCAGACAACCCCGTAACGGTCAGCTCCTCACCGCCATCGACCGTATATACATAGGATGCCGCATCGGGAACGGCTTCCCACACGACTGTCGCGGAATTCTCCGTGGCGTCGCCCGCCGAGAGGACAGGGGCCGCCAGCTGTGTGGCCGGCAGGGTCGTCAGGGTGATTCGTGCGCACTCCGAATCCAGGTACTGCTCCTGCCCCGCGACGGCCTTTACTTCGACGGTATAACTGCGACCGGGCTCCAGTCCGTCGAAGCGCACCGACGGTTGCGTCACGATCGTCCCTGCGGCGCCGTCGAGCGTACAGGCGTAGGACGCGGCGTTCTCCACGGCATCCCAGGTCACGGCGACCGATACCTGCGTTACGGCGTCTTCCGCCAGGACGGGTGCGGCCAAAGCAACGGGATCCACGGGTTTTTCGTCATCCGAGCAACCTGCAAAAGCGGCCCCGAGGACAAAAAAAGCTGAGAAAAGTAGTTTTTTCTTCATAGCTGAAAATGTTTAGAAAAATTTGCTGCAAAAGTTCATTAACCTACTGATTCAAAGTCCATACAGCCCGAAAAAGATTGCCAGAAAAGGCTGTATGAACGAACGAATCGGTTTTTGTAAATATCGCTACGAATCGTCCATAAAGTTCTCATACCACGCCAAAAAGGCGAACAAGGCCGATAATCGGGAAAAACAAGGCGATAAAAGGGAATGACAGAATGTGACATTTTTTTACTATTTTTGCCTGCAACGTCACCCCTTCTTCATACATACGAAAACACATGGGCTATCTCGAACAGGCTGTGCGTTCACGGTGGGCCGTCCCGATGACGGCTTTCCTGATCCAACTGAGCCAATACTGGAATACGCTGGTAACGGTCACCTGGTGGTCGAAACGGGCGACCGTATCGGTCGTCTGGTTCTGCGTCCTGTGGCTGGCGACCATCCTGCTGCTGGAAATATTCCTGAACAGGCGGTTCCCATTCCCGGTACGTTGCCTGCTGGGCACGCTCGTCATCGCGGGAGTTATCCTCACGGCCATGCTGGTCATATCGCTGCAGTCCGAAAAACCGTGGCTCACACTGGGATACGACGAAGTCGGGTATCTGATCATCACGTATACGATATGCCTACTGATCGGCAGCATCGTACTGATGATCAACAAGGAACGCCGGCATGAAAAAGAGATCGAGATGCTCCGGATAGAGAACCTCAGCAGCCAGTACAACGCCATTGCCAACCAGATAAGCCCCCACTTCTTTTTCAACGCACTGAGCAACCTCTCGTCGCTCGTACGCGGCGACAAGAAACAGGAAAGCCTCGAATACATCGGCAACCTGTCGGGCATATTCCGGTACATCATCCGCTTCAAGGAGTCGTCGCTGACGACCCTGGGCGAGGAGCTGAATTTCATAAATTCGTACAAGCAACTGATGGACGTACGCTTCGCCGAAAGCTACACCTGCGAGGTCGACATCCCGCAGCAGGCGCTGAACATGCGCATGCCCAGCCTTTCGCTGCTGCCGCTGTTCGAAAATATCGTCAAACACAACGTCATCGACAGCGAGCACCACATGCGGATCACGATCTCGTTCAACGACAACAACGAACTGGTGATCGCCAACCCGGTCTATCCGAAGCTCACGCCGCCCGAATCGAACGGCATCGGGTTGACCAACCTGAGCAACAGGTACAGGCTGCTGCTGGGTAAGGAAATACGCATCGAGAAAACCGAGGGGGGGGGGTGACGGGATGTTCCGGGTGTTCCTGCCGATGGTCAAGATGAACATAAAGCATACGCGATGAGGGTACTGATCATAGAAGACGAAATGGGGGCCCTCGACGACCTGAGGAGCATCCTCGCGGAATCGGCCCCGGACATCCGGATAGCGGGCACGACGGAGAGTGTCATGCAAAGCGTCGCATGGCTGGAAAAGAACCCCGCCCCGGATCTGATTTTCATGGACATCCATCTGTCCGACGGTTCGGCTTTCGAGATATTCAAGCGGACGGCCGTCGAGGCGCCCGTGATCTTCACGACCGCCTACGACGAGTACGCCATCCATGCCTTCAGGGTCAACGCCGTGGACTATCTGCTCAAACCGCTCGCCATCGACGAGGTGAAACGCGCACTGGAAAAATACCGGAAGCTCAGCCGGCCGCAGGTACTCCCGGATATCGAGAAGTTGTATGAAATGATTTCCTGCCAGCGGACGAATTCCCGCAGGAACATCCTGGTGGCCTACAAGGACAAACTGCTGCCGATCCCGACGGAGAAAATCGCCTTTTTCTATTCGACCAAGGAGACGTCGAGGGTATACCTCGCCGATGGTAGCAACTATGCCTACAACAGGACGCTGGAGAGCATCTGCGACGACATGGATCCCCGGGCATTCTGCCGGGTCAACAAACAATACGTCGTCGCCAGGGAGCACATCACAAGCATCGTCGTATGGTCGAACAGCCGCCTGCTGGTTTCGATGGAACCGAGACGCCCGAGCCCGTATTCCTGAGCAAGAACCGGGCTGCGGAGTTCAAAAAATGGATCACGGGATAAGTTCCCGGAAAAACATTACAGGTGTGCGAGGTATCCGTAGCGCACCAGATCCTCCCCGCCGCGGATAAGGTGGGTCTGGCCGTCGGCCAGCACGTAGAGGCGGTCGGCAATATCCGTCACATGGCGGTGCATATGGTCGGTCAGGAGAATGCCTTTCGAAGATTTTTCCTGCCGGATCAGCGCCTTGAGCGTCGACACATGCAGCGGGGCAACCTGCGAAAAAGGTTCGTCGAGCATGACGAATTGCGTCGGACTGCGCAGAATCAGGTAGGATTCCAGAATACGCCGCTCGCCGCCCGACAGGGCGCGGATCTTCGTACCGCGCAGTTTGCCGAACAACGGGAACCATGCCAGCAGGTCGTCCCACGGCAACCCGAAATCGCGCAGCACCCGGTCGACGGTCAGCCAGCCCGGGATAAAACCCTGCTGCGCGAGGTAACGCACCTCGTCGGCCCGGAAACGGTCATGCCATACCCCGTCGATGCGCATCGACCGGAAATCCGCCCGCAGCGAACCGCACAGTATCTTCATCAGGCAGCTCTTGCCGCACCCGTTACGGCCGAGCACCGCCGTAACACCGCCCGTTTCGACGGCGAGGTACACTCCCGAAAGGATGCGCCGGTCGCCGAACGACAACTCCACGGAGTCGATCTCGAGGATATGTTTCTCAGAGGGGTTCATAAAGGAAGGCGGCCGTCAGTTTCAATAACACATAACACAGGATAAAGTCCACGCCGCAACTCACGCCCAGCAGTTCGCGGCGCCGCACGCCGAGGTTGCGGTAGTAGAAAAACTCGTCACCGTAACGCTGGACGATCCAGACATAGAGATAAAGCGGATAGACCGCCGCCTTGCCTAACAGACACCACGGGATGATTGTCGGGCCGTGGTTGGAGACCACCCATGCGAACCCGATACTCACGGCCATGCAAAAAAAGAACATGGCCGAATAATAAAAGCGGAGTATGAGCAGCAATTTCCGGATCATCGTCCAAATATACGAAAAAAGCGGGTGGAATACAGACCACCCGCTTTTTATTCGGCGTAAACGCCAAGTCGGCATCTCCGCAAGAGAACCCGCTGCGGGCAGGAAAGCCGGCGACGGCGTTACAGCGCCAGCGGCTCGCAGGGAAGCCCCCAGGCCTCGGCGACGGGCCGGTAGACCACTTTGCCCTGCACGATGTTGAGCCCCAGTTCCAGTTCGCGGTTTTCCTTGCAGGCACGGCGCCAGCCCTTGTCGGCGAGCTGGACGACGTAGGGAAGCGTGGCGTTGGTGAGCGCAAGCGTCGAGGAATAGGGCACGGCGCCGGGAATGTTGGCCACGCAATAATGGAGGATACCGTCGACATAGTAAACGGGGTCTTCGTGCGTCGTGGGACGCGAGGTCTCGAAGCAGCCGCCCTGGTCGATGGCCACGTCGACCATCACCGAGCCGGGCTCCATCTCCCGGAGCATGTCGCGCGTAACGAGCTTCGGGGCCTTGGCGCCGGGGATCAGCACCGAGCCGATCACCAGGTCGGCATGTTTGAGCTCTTCGCGGATATTGTATTCCGAAGACATCAGGGTCTTGACGTTCTTGGGCATCACGTCGGCCAGGTAGGTGAGGCG
>ERZ1504592.405-NODE-405-length-9035-cov-4.176949_pt1 | contig 9035 bp, 9 predicted proteins | sample MGYA00571820_ERZ1504592 | MGnify/ENA primary metagenome ERZ1504592 (study PRJEB39906, sample SAMEA3182050) | gut metagenome | biome: human; feature: gut; material: Stool; isolation source: human stools | place: Canada | collected 2012-02-22 ... | reverse complement strand
CGGAGAAACCAGTTTTTCACCGCAGACATTACAGAAGTATGTAGAACTTAATCCCATAGCCGAAGGTTCGGAGCCTGACGAGGCTTATTGGAACAAGGCTGTGAATTTTCTGAAAGGGATGCAAGGACAGTACAACCATGATGTCGCAACCAGAGTTGAGGACTTTAAGAAAAACTATAAGCCCCAACCGACTCCCCCGACACCTCCAACTCCACCGGTACCACCGAAAAACGATGATGAACTGGAGAAGAAACTGAAAGAACTGGAAGCACGTTTAGACGCGGAAGACAGCAAAAAGGTTCAAGCTGATTTGTTGAAGAAGGTTACGGCTGCAATGAAGGCCAAACAAGCGAATGATGATTATGTGTTGAGCAAGACCTTACAAGGGGTAACTTTCGATACCAAGAAAACTGTGGATGAACTGGTTACTGAATTTCTGCCGAAATATGATGCAGAATATAAGGCGTGCAGGGGTTATGGCACCGCCCCAAGAACTTCTGACGGTTCAGGTGGAACACAACACAATGCAGCCAGCAGATACTTTGAACGTAAAGGCAAGAAGGAAGGCTGGAAGAAGAATTGAAATTATTAACTCTAAAACAATAAATGTATGGGAACAATGGGTAACACGTTTGATGTGAACACCGTGAAATACGGACATGCCCGTAAAGTGTGGCGTGAAATCCGTCACCGTTATCCGGGCGGTGGTATGGTGAGCAACATTTCCGATTGGGTTGCGGTTGGCAAGATTCCTGCCGGTACAGCTGTGAAGTTTGATCTTTCAGGTAAGACATTCACCGCTTATACGGATGCACAGATCAAGGCGGCTGAATCAGATATTACCACTCTTGGCATTAATGGTTATTTGCAAGAAGATATTCTTGTAGCCAGTGGCAACACAAAGGCCAGTGGGACAGTAGTCTATGCCGGAGAGATTTATCAGTACATGTTTGACGAAGAAGTGGTCGCTATCCTGCAAAAGATTACTACACTTCCTCAAATTGTATGGGTGCAGTAAAAGAATTTGAAAACAACATTTAAAATACGACAATTGTATGAATACACTTCCTATTGATTTGTACAAGGTTATCGAGTATGGGCTTGGTGGGGACACTTGGCAAGAATTTATTGACCGTTACAAGGAGAAGTATGACCTACTTCAAATTGATGGTTTTGAATTTGAAGCAACCAAGTTGGATTATACTTTCTCCCAGCTTATTACGAGCCTCGGCGTGAAAACGCTGCCAGCTTACGTTGATCCGGAAAGTCCGGGTTATGAAGCTGCATTGGGAGAACTCGAAGGAAGGACGGGTAATATCCCGACTCAAAAGAAGTTCTACCGTTTGAACCGTGTGACTGTGAGACAACAATTGCAGCTGTTGCAACGGGTAGGCATGTCCGCATTGACGGAAGAGATGCAGAATGTGTTCTTGGGCTTGCTTGATGAAAGTGCTGACGGTCTTATCGGATCGTACTACAATGCGCTTACTCACCAGCGAATGAGAATTGTTTCCACGGGTAAGTTCACTATTGATACTGATAACAACCCACGTGGTTTGAAGGGTATCACTATTGACTTTAATATCCCTGAAAACCATTATCAAGTATTGGCCGGCACAAGCCGCTGGTGGACTAAGGATGAACATATTCCGGCAAATCAAGGCTCTGCCTCTGATCCGATTATGGATGTAAAGAACAGAGTGAAAGAGATTCGCCGCAAATATCATTATTTGGGCAAGATCAGGATGGAGCTGGCGCAGGACTTATGGGATGATTTAATGACTCATACCACGGTTCTTAAACGTATCGGCCATTCCCTCTATCCGACTGTGACGGATGATAGTACGGTTATTGCCAATGCACAGAATGAAGATGAAGACCGCCTGAAAGCCATTTTCAAGAAACTGGTTAAGGTGGATGAAATCGTGCCACGTGACAGCTATGCTTTTGTTGACAAGCCCGGTAAGGATGCGGACGGACAACCTGATCTTATCACTGAACAAGTGGAGAACTTCAAGGCCACCAATATTGCCTTTATACCAGTAGGTCAGATCGGTACTATTCAAGGTGTGGAGCCTTTGACTTTGGGATATGAGGCAAACAAGGTTGCTTCTTATGACGGTGGACGCTTGAAACTGACACAGAGAGCCAATCCTGAAACACATTCAATCTATATTGAAAGTGAAGCCGCCCAAATGTGTGTGCCGAGAATGCCACAGTATATGTTCATCTCTACTGTAACTGTGTAATTCTTAAATTCATGCAAGAATGAATGAGGAACTTTCTCATACGGAAGATATGACCATTGAGGACTTTTTGAGTGGCGCAACTGCTTATGAAATAGCGGACAACGCCCTCAAAAGGGTTCTTGTCAAGCGGAAAATCGCTTTTGGAACAATGGTAAGTGAACTGACCGAAAGGCAGCTTGATCTTGCCACTGCCGATATTTACATGTGGTGTGCAAGCACTCCAAGCAGTAAGAATGATACCGAAGACAGTGACGGGGGATGGAAGCATAAGGAAGGTGGTTGGCAGACCAGTGCATACGACAAGCGGCAACTCCGTGAAATGGCGAAAGAACTGTATGAGAAATGGGATGAAGAAGTTGTAAAGGGCACTAAAATCAGAATAGTCAATTTTTGAGTATGAAAGTAAATAATCCACGGCATCCGCACAAATGTACTGTTTACCGAATTATAGGTGAGGATTCTTTCAGTGATGGTGAGAAGGTGATCTTGTATGAAGGTATATGCCGAAAGGAAGGTAGTACAAATTTGCGGACATTCAAAACCGATAATGTGATAAAGAGCGATTATCTGTTGAGCCTTCCCGGAATTGTTGAAGGAATATTGGCCGGTGATCTGATAGATGTCACGGACAGACAAGGCACTTTCACTCAATGTATGGTTACTGATAGCTATGCCGGAAATTTGGGAACAACTGTGTATTTCAATCTTGCAAAAAATTAACGCATGGATAACCGGAGCAATGAAGTATTGTTTGATGAAGGAATAAGGAAGGCAAAGGAGCTTGTTTCAGGATATATCTTTGATGTCTTGACTAAATGCTGTGAAGAACTTATCCAAGATGCACTTGATAACAAGTCAGGCTTTCGGAATCTTACGGGTAATACAATAACCAGTTATGCGTGCGGATTATTCATGGACGGTAGATTTTCCTATTTCGTTTGTAGTGGAGATTCAATGAAACAACCGGTGAGAGTAAAGCTGACTAAAGGTGAAACATTTGTAGGTGTCAGTTATGATAATCAGAACAGACGTTTTACTGGAACAATAGAAACTGATAAAGGTTATGGCGAAGCATTCTCCTTTGATTTCTTGAAAAGATATAAGTCGGAATCACGTAAAGGATTTGAGATAGTAATGTGCACGGGTACTGAATATTCAACCTATTTGGAGAATGTGTTGAATGCAGATGTTCTGACCGGAACATTTCAAAGGGCACAAAATACATTATTCAAGAACTTTAAACCAATGAAATGATGGGACGGACAGTTTATAGACGTATGGATATATTAAAACAAATCGCTGATGCAGTAACCGGCATTGGTGAAAAGGTTTTCATAACAGATCGTCCGGCTGCTGAACAAAAGGCGATGAAGGACTTTGTTGTTATCCGGTTGCCACAAACTATCCAAGATAAAGGAAGTACCTACCAAGACACTTACTGTCAGATAAACGTTTTTGCGCATGATCGCTCAAACGGTATTGAGAATACAGTCCGTTTGGATGAAATGCAAATGGAAGTGGTTTCAAAATTTCCAATAGTGACGGAATTGTTTTCAGCTGTAAGTCCACGATTGGTTCCCGGAGGAAATGACGGACTCGGTTTTCATTCCTTAATAATACAAGCGAAGCTAATAATAAACAAATGACACAAACTTAAAAAGATACGATTATGGCAGAGATTTCTATTACTACCAAACTGGAAGAGTTAAAGGTGCTCTTTAATCAGATGAAGGAGGTTTATTATGTGTCCAAAGTCAATAGTGACCTCGCAACTTTAGCGGCTTTTGATATGGAGCTGCCGGTACTCTCTGACGGAGTTACATTTGATACCGGAGCTGCCGATGTTTCCAAGATCAAGTTGACAACCGGAGCAACTTGGACTTCTATTGCTAATGCTGGAGATTCCGATATTCAGTTTCAAGTACCTTCCGTGGCAGGAAAGATCAATGACTTGTTACTGAACAAGAAAGCGGAAACGGTGACTATGACTGCTACCATTGATGGTGAGACTTATGAAGGTGAAGGTTACAATATCGAACCGAAGAAAGTAATCGGAGGACTCTTCATGCGTAGTGAAGACCGTCAAACAGCCTTGTTCTTACCGAATGTTGAGGGGTATAGCAACTTCGTCAGCGAGCAGGATAAGCCGGGGTACTTTAATGTATCTGTTTCTCCGTTGAATGATGCTAAGGGTGCCTCTATTTACATTTTACGTAAAAAAGTGTCCGAATAAAAAACTTAGGATATAACACTTTGCAAAATTCATATCAGCGAAAAGGTGGTGAGCTACTTGATACCGGCCACCACCTTTTTTCGTATAAAACACGATAAAATATGACAAAGAAGAATGACATAACACTTCCTACACCGGAGGATGAAAGGCTATTGAATGATGTGTTGGAAGACAGTGTGGACTATGTGGAAGTCCGAGGAAAGAAATATGGTATTTCATGGCTGAAAAGAGGGACTATACGCAAATTCACCAGTACCATGCAGAAATCGGGAAATGATGATAAGATCAGTTGCCAATGTGCAGCCGCTATCATTTTGAACGGATATTGGAAGATCAAGTTCTTCTATCCTTTCTTGTGGCGATGGTTCTTTTATATCAAACAATATGGAGATCATGAGCTGATGAAGGTTATAGCCGTCGGCAAAAAAAAAATTCCAGTGGAAGACTACTTGACTGCTACCATATATCTGACCGCGATGAAGGACACGATGATGACAATGACAAAAGAGGAAGCAGAGCATATCCTTCACGAACCAGCTACGGACAAACGTGGGAAATAGGCAAGTCCTATCCGTGGCTGACAGAGCCTTTGAGAGTATTTGGGATTCCAATAAGCAAGCCCTTGTTTGGTATTTATTGGGTACTTACAAATGCACAAATTGAACTATTGGCAATGGATGTGTCTATTGTGGTTACAGATTGTGACAAGGACAACAAGGAAAAGAAGCACGATACGAAGAACTTCAAATCCCCTTCCGTAAGCGAAATAGAGGATGCTGCCAAACGCTGGAAAGATAAGTATGGCAATGGAGAAACAGCAATTAACATTAATGATTATAAGTAACACAAACACAATAATATATGGCTGATCTCGGTAATTTATATTTTGATATACTGTTCCGTGATAAGACAGCGGAACAACGTAAAAAATTGAAAGCGGAAATCACCAAAGACTTGCAGGCAAAACTTGATGTGGGTTTTGACAAGAAGAAGTTGGTTGGCGATATGAAGACTTTGCTTCAAAGTGAGAAGTTTAAGATCAATGTGGTAGTGGATAAGGCCAGTACCACACAAGCTGTCCGTGCCGCCTTGCAAGCCGCCGGGTTGAATACAAACTTTACAGCAAGTGATTTACGCGCCGCCAAAGCCGCAGCCATTCAAACCAAAGCGGAGGCTTCTGCCGCAGCTGCACGTGAGCTTGCGCGACAAAGAGCCGCCCGTGCCGCCAAAGCGGAACTGGATTTGGCTAATGCCCGTGAGAGATCAGCCAATGCAGCAAGGCGGCACATGACAGCCACTCTCAATATGAATGGAGCAATGAACAGCCAGTTGAGTATTGTCGGACAATTAAGAAATGAATTTTTGGGGCTATACTCCATTTATGCGGCACAAAATTTCTTACGTGCAGTGGTTGATATTGGTGGTGAGTTGGAGAATCAGAAAATTGCAATGGCCTCTATCTTGCAAGATGAAGGCAAAGCTACAACCATATTCAATCAGATTAAGAAACTGGCTGTTGCTTCTCCGTTCGGGGTTATGGACTTGAATCAGTATGCCAAACAACTTTCCGCGTATTCTATACCATACAATGAATTGTATGATACCATGAAAAGGCTGGCTGATATATCAGCCGGTGTAGGTGTTGATATGGGACGTATCATATTGGCCTACGGTCAGATAAAGGCTGCTAAATTCTTGAAAGGAACGGAATTACGACAATTGACGGAAGCGAACATTCCTATGGTGGATAAACTGGCCGAGCGATTCAGCAAGTTGGAAGGCCGCATTGTCAGTGCCGGTGAAGTGCTTGATATGATCTCGAAAAAGAAGGTTACGTTTGAGGATGTAAAAGATGTTCTTTGGGAACTTACGGATGATGGTGGCATGTTTAATAATATGCAGGAAGTTCTTTCAGAATCAGTTAAGTCCAAATGGAAGAACTTGGCTGATGCGATTGACATTATGCTTGGTGATATTGCGGAGTCAACGGGTAGTACATTGAAATGGACTGCCGAAAGCCTTACCACCCTTGCACAAAATTGGAAAGAAGTTGTACCGGCTATCGAAGCTGCCGTTGGAGCCTTTGGAGTATATAAGGTAGCTACATTTGGCGCAAACCGCTTGATTGGGAATGAAAGTGCGGCTCTTATAAAAAGTACGCTTGCTGCCAAGCAAAAGGCAGCAGCCAATCTTGTTGTCGCATCCAGTTATCGTACACTTACTAATGCGGAAAAAGGACTTATAGCTTCAAGTAATACTATGACAACCGCAGATTGGAAAGCGTTGGCAAGTAGTGGAGCTTTAACTAAGGAGTATGCCTTGCGGTTAATGGCACTTGGAAAATTGAAGTCAGGACAAGCCGGTCATATTGTGCAGGTACTTGGTATATCTCGTGCTGAAATGTCGGCTGCACTTTCAACAAGTAAATGGCGTGTAGCCATGATCTCATTGGGTTATGGTATAAAACAAGTAGGAGTTGCATTAAAAGGTTTGCTTTTTAATCCATACATGCTTTTGTTTACTGGGCTTACTGCCATTGCTGAATTATGGTATAAGTCCGGGCAAAAGGCTGACGAAATGAACGAGCGTATTTCCGAGTTGACAACAAGAGCACAAGACGGTTTCAAGAACCTAACGAAAGAAGCTCAAAAATTTGCTGATGTTGATCCTTTTAAGGCGAATGATGCCTCACTGATTTCTTCTATTGAAGAAATGAAAACAGCATTAAAGGATTATTCTCCAGTTTGGGCAGACACTTTTAATGAAACGTTTAAGACTGATGATGAAGGAAATACGGTTAAAAGCCTTGCAGAACAATATATATTGCTTCGGAATGCTTTGAATGATACAAAAGAGGCTTATAGATTGTTGAATGCCATAAAAGGTACGTCTGAACATGCCAATGAAGCGACTGACGGTTATTTTGATGACAGTTTTCTTGAAAATATCAATGACTACATTGATGCGGAGGAACGGGTAAACAAGATTATTGGCCGCATGTCAGGCAGCTATATCGAGTATTCCACCGCCATGCAGAAAGTTATAGCCAAACATGGTGATTTTGCCAAAGCCGCTTCGGGTAAACCGCTGAAAGAACAGCTATCCATTCTCAAAGAATACCCCAAAGCATTGGCCAGCCTGAATAATGAGTTGCCTTTCACTGGAGGATATAGAGATGATATTTTTCAATTGCGGAAAGCGTGGAAAAACTCTAAGCGTATTTATATGGAAGATGTATTGCCGGATATGAAAGACTTCCTATCTGGGTACAAGTCGAGGCTGAAAGCTGCCGGCTGGGATTTGGAGAATTTGAGTGATGCGCAGAAAATAGCTATCGGTTTGGATATAAGTTCTTTCTTTGATACGTTCGAGAAGATGCCGAAATATATGCGAGACTTCTTTAACGAGAAGACTCTTGAAGAAGAGTTCAATATCAAGATTAATGCTGAATATACAGAAGCCAGTCAAAGTTTTTCTGATTTGCAGAAAAAGTTCAATGAAGCCACAGATGGGCAATTTGAAGCCCAAATAAAGGTTTCCACAGATTCAGAGAAAATCATTGAAGGAATACAAAAAGGATACAAGGAAGCTAAAGAGACAACAAATCAATTGAAGCCGGTATTGATTAAAGCCGGAATAGATTTGTCAGGTATTGGAGCTATTGACTTGTCAAAACTTCCCGACTGGCAGAAGCAAATTGTATCAGATTATAAAAAGGCTTTCGACACAATGCAAGCCGGTGAGAAAGGAGCTAAAGAAATCGGTTTTTCTCTCACTGATCCAAATAAGGATAAGAGCAAAAAGGATGCCTTTGCCGAAAGATTGAAAGAACGGGTAAACTAACTAAAGGAGGCATATTCTGAATATAAGAAGTGGACTGACATTGTTGGAAAGGGAGAAGCTGCCAGCAAGGTTAAAGAATCGGGTATTGTTGATTCCTTATTTAAAGGTAAAGAACCGGTGAATATTGTAAATTATCGGGATGAATTGAATAAGATTCTTAACCAGCTTGACGATAAGACCAAAGAGCGTAGGGAATTGAAAGTTTCTATACGGAAAGTGCTTTTGGATATTGATGCCAACGCTATGAAAGAAGCTTCGGATAAGGCCACAAAGGAACTTGAAAGGTACGTGTCTGATGTTTCAAAGAAATGGGATATATACAAGCAGCTTATCAATGCCGGTGCAAGTAAGAAGGATGCTTCAACTTATGCTTTTGGTTTTTTGACTGATTATGAGAATGAAGCGCAATATTTAATAGATACAGTACAAAAGAAACTCAAAGAAAAGGCTGTTGATCTTCCATTCACTTTGAGTGACGATGAAGCAGAAAGTATATTAGGAGGTAAAGACAGCCCATTATATAAGCAATTTTTTAAGGTGTGGAAGGATGCTAAAGAGGCATTTGAGAAAGATAAGGTAAGTATTGCACTTGATGATACAAAGGTTATTGCCAATGCAAGATCAACGATAGAAAAGATACGAATATTAAGTGAACAGTACGCATCAAAGACTGGATTAAGTGTCGGAAAAAATGGGGAGTTGGTTGGTGA
>ERZ1504592.390-NODE-390-length-9321-cov-3.036801_pt1 | contig 9321 bp, 7 predicted proteins | sample MGYA00571820_ERZ1504592 | MGnify/ENA primary metagenome ERZ1504592 (study PRJEB39906, sample SAMEA3182050) | gut metagenome | biome: human; feature: gut; material: Stool; isolation source: human stools | place: Canada | collected 2012-02-22 ... | reverse complement strand
GCCGATGCGCTCGCAAAGGCCCTTGGCGAGCAGCGCGCCGGTGGCGGGATTGAGAAGCTGATACTTCAGGGAAGAGCTTCCTGCGTTGATGACCAGAACATTCATGTTGTTTCCTCCGTTTTCCAGGGGGCGGCGTCTTGCAATGTGCCCCAATTTCAGGTAAGATAGAGATGGGAATTGCGGGAATTTGTCCAACGGACCAATACATACGCCTTTTATTATAGCAAAAATTTCCGTGATGACAACCATAAATTTTTTTGCAGGAGCCAAAATTGTAACCATTTTGAGATGATTTTTATGCGGACTGCTGGTATCATAAGTGAGTATAATCCATTCCATCGCGGCCACGCCTGGCAGATCGGCGAGCTGCGCCGCCGTCTCGGCGCGGAGACCGCCGTCGTCTGCGCCATGAGCGGCAGCTTCGTCCAGCGGGGCGATTTTGCCGTCATGCGGACGCACGCACGCGCGGAGGCCGCCGTGCGCGGCGGCGCCGACCTCGTGCTCGAGCTGCCGCTGCCGTGGGCGATTGCGTCTGCCGAGGGCTTCGCCGCGGGCGGCGTGGGCGTTCTGGCGGCGACCGGCGCGGTGGACACGCTGGTCGTCGGCAGCGAATGCGGCGACACGGAAACGCTGAAGGCCGTGGCGGCGGCGCTCGAATCGGAGTCCTTTGCCGCGTATCTGCGTCAGGGCTTACAGGAGGGCGTCTCCTTCGCCGCAGCGCGCGAAGCCGCCGCACGCAAACTGCTCGGCGAGCGGGCCGCCGTCCTCGCGCAGCCGAACGACATTCTGGGCGTGGAATACTGCAAGGCCATCGCGCGGCAGGCCGCCGCGCTGATGCCGCTGGCGCTGCCGCGAAGGGGCGTCGGGCACGACGGCGGCACAGCGGAGGGCTTCGCCTCCGCGAGCCACATCCGCGAGCTGCTCATAAACGGCGCGTGCGCCGACGAATTTCTCACGCCGGAGAGCGCGGCGATCTGCGCGCGCGAGTGCGCGGCGGGCCGTGCGCCGGTGACGATGGCGAACGCCGAGCGGGCGATCCTCGCCCGTCTGCGTGCGATGCGCGAGGAGGACTTCACCCCCTTCGACGGCGGCGGCGAGGGGCTTTACCACCGCTTCTACGACGCCGTGCAGCGCGAAACGAGCATCGAGGACATTCTCGCCGCGGCGAAGTCCAAGCGCTACGCTTATGCGCGGCTGCGGCGGCTGCTGCTCTCGGCCTTCCTCGGTCTGACGGCGGAGCTGCCCGCGCGTATCCCTTATCTGCGCGTGCTGGCGTGCAATGCGCGCGGGCGCGAGGTGCTCCGATGCATGAAAACGACCGCCGCCGCGCCTGTCCTCACGAGGAGCGCGGACGTGCGGCGGCTGGACGCGGCCGCGCAGCGGCTCTTCGCCCTGACCGCCCGCGCCGAGGAGCAATACGTCCTCGCCTATCCCGACCTCGCCGCGGCGAGGCCCGGCAGCGCATGGACGACCGACCCGGTCATTCTGTGACCTCCCCCCTCTTTCAGAAAGGAGACACCGCATGAAAAAACTGCTTTCCACCCTGCTCGCGCTCTCGCTGGCGCTGTCACTCGGTGCCTGCGCCGTCAAGGTCGATCCGAGCGAGCCCGACGAACCGGCAAAGGACGAGCTGCGCATCGTCTTTACCAAGGAACACCTGACAAAGGAAGTCGAGTACAAGGCCGACGACGGCACAGTGCTGCTCATCGAAAAATACGATCTGCCGCAGCTTGAGGTCCGCACATCGGCCGACGAGGTCTATACGCCGCCGGTCAGCAATGCGGCGGTCGACGTCCCGCAGGAATACGCCGCGGCGCTTGCCTTCAACGCCGAGATGCAGCATGCCGCGGACGCGCTGGACGCCTCCGCGCAGGAGGCGCTGGCAATGGCGCGGGAGCATTACGCCGGCCTCGACGAAGAGCAGCGCGCCTACTGGGCGAACTACGCCGAGGAGCTGATCGTGGACGACATCTGCCAGTTCAGCGGTCTTGTGAGCGTCTGGGGCGGGGGTTACTCCAACTACGGCGGCGCGCACGGCTGGGAGAGCATCCGCGCCTGGAGCTTTGACCTGACGACCGGCGAATTTCTGACGCTCGACGGTCTGGACGCGCAGCCCTCGACCGACAGCGCCCTCGGCGAATCGCTGACGCACACGCTGGCGATGGCGGTTCTGGAGCAGATCGACGCGCAGGGGCTGAGCGAGTATTACTTCGAGGACTACGCCTCCTACATCTTCGACCTTGCCGCCAACGCGAGCTTCTACTTCAACGACAAGGGCATGACCATCGTCTTCGACCCCGCCGTCATCGCACCCTATGCCGCCTCGGCGCAGAAATTCGAGATCCCCTACAGCCGCTTCTACAACGCGCTCGACGCGCACACGCAGTCACTGCTCGATGTGCCGCAGGACGAGATCATCATTGCGGACTATTACACCACCAAAACACTCTGGTCGTGGTTCAACATGACCACCCCGCCCGTGGACAGCGGCGCGCCCGGCATCACGGTGGACGGTCTTCCCCTCGCCCGCGTCACGCTGGGCGACGTGAACACGCTTGACGAGTTGCGCGCGCTGCTGTGCGAGCACGTCAGCGCGGAGCTTGCCGACGAATGGCTCGCCACAGGCCGCTTTGTGGAGTCCGACGGCGCGCTCTACGCGGCGTGGGCGGACCGCGGCAGCGACATCACCATCGACACCGAGAGCTATCTGGTCGCGTGGAACGGCGATGCCGGCGAGATCATGCAGACCATCACCCGTCGGGAATGGAATGACGAAACCGGCGATTTTGTGCCTGTTCCCGGAAGCGAGACTTATTACGGCTACCCCTTTACCACGATGAACCGCCACGCGGTATTCTCCGCGTTCCCCTGCCCCTACTGAAACAGCGCATAAAAAAAGCGGAGACTGTTCGACAGTCTCCGCTTTTTTCTATGCGTTTCAATCGACGTGCTCGCTCGCGCGCATAGCGAGGATGGTGCGCTCGATGAGGGTATCGAGATCCCAGCCGAGCATCTCCGCGCCGCGCTCGATGACCTCGCGCGAGCAGCCGGCGGCAAACTTTTTGTCCTTGTACTTCTTCTTGTCGGACTTGACCTCAAGGTCGTCCACGCTCTTGCTCGGGCGCATGAGGGCGACCGCGCCGATCAGACCGGTCAGCTCGTCGGTGGCGAAAAGGACCTTCTCCATCTCGTGCTGCGGCTCGGGCAGGCCGTCGAAATGCAGGCCGTAGCCGTGGCTGGCGGTCGCGCGGATCAGGCGCTCATCCAGTCCCTTTTCCCGCATGATCTCCTGCGATTTGATGCAGTGCTCGTCGGGATACATCTCAAAGTCGAGGTCGTGCAGGAGACCTACGGTCTCCCAGAAGTCGGCCTCGTCGCCGTAGCCCAGCTCTATTGCGTACCAGCGCATCACGTCGCCGACGATCTGGCCGTGCTTGAGATGAAATTCACCCTTGTTGTACTCGTTGAGCAGCTCCCATGCCTGTTCTCTGGTCAATGCCATAACAATGCCTCCTTAGGGATTCTCGTCCGTGAAGTGGACGTGGTTGAAAATGTGGTCGGAGCAGAAGCAGTGATAGCCCGCGCACTTCGAGCAGTAGCGGAACTGCAGCTCCGGATTCGTGACGTCGGTGCGGCCGCAGACCGCACACTTGTGGCGGTAGCCCTGGCTCTGCTGCTCGCGCTGCGTCTGGCGGACGGTGTTGTGGAAGTGCGCCGCCTGCTTGGTCCGCGTCTGCTCCCGCTTGGCAAAGCGCCCCAGCTCCGGTGCGAAGAACACGAAGAAGTTCAGCAGCGCCACGAGCGGCAGCACCACGCCGATCCAATAGCGGGAGACGGCGCAGAAGAAGATGATGTACGCGAAGTAGCACGCGTCCAGAATGGCCATCCACTTGATCTTGACCGGAATGAAGAAGAACAGCAGTACCTGCGCGTCGGGATAGAGCGTGGCGAAGGCGAAGAACATGGCAAGGTTCACATAGGCCGCGCCCGCCACCTGCCAGTCGTACCCGGTGATCAGACTCGTGATGACCGCGCCGAGCGCCGTGAGCAGCACGCCGCTGAGGTAGTAGATGGTGAACTTCGCCGTACCCCACTCGCGCTCGAGCGTCGAGCCGATCCAGTAATAGAAATAGCAGCTCACCAGCAGCCAGAAGGGTCGCGCGTCCGTCGGCAAAAAGCTGAAGGACAGCAGCCGCCAGAGCTGCCCCTGCTTGAGCCCCGCCCAGCTGAAGCTGAGAATGGAGTAAAAGGAGCCTCCGTCAAGTGTGGAGAACAGGGAGAGCAGATAGAAGGCGATGTTGCCGATGACGATGTAGAGCATCAGGTTCGGAATGCCGAAATTCGGATGCAGAACGCAGAAGCGGTCGATGCGGCGGCGAAGTGAGTTCAAGGTCGATCCCTCCGATCGTGAAAATAGCTTATCCTGCATTGTACCCCATAGCAGGGGAAAAATCATGACCAAATTATAAATTCCGCGAAAATTCCCGCCGCGCGGCGGGAATTTTTCGGCTCAGTAGTGATATTTTCTCCGTTTCGCGGCAAGGGGCGAAACGGTGACGAGCAGCGTGAGCGATTCCGCGGCGGTGACGGCGAGCCAGATGCCGTTGATGTCCAGCCACCTCGGCAGCAGCAAGATCGCCGCGACCTGAAACACCAGCGTCCGCAGGAACGAAATGAGCGCGCTGTCCGTGCCATCGTTCAACCCGGTGAAGAACGCCGAGCCGAAGATGTTGAAGCCGAAGACAAGAAACGAGACCGAGTAGATGCGCAGGGCGTTGACCGTCATATCGTGCAGCGCCGCGTCGTAGCCCACAAAGAGGTCGGCGATAGGGCCGGCAAGGGTCACGGAAGCGCCGGTCATGACGAGGCTCACGAGCACGGTGATGATCAGGCTCTTGCGCAGGAGGCTTTTGAGCTCCGCATGGTTTTGTGCGCCGTAGTGGTAGCCGACGACCGGCGTGACGGCGATGGAATAGCCGAAGAAAAATGCCTTGAAGATGAAGTCGACGTACATCAGAACGCCGTAGGCGCTCACGCCGTCCTCCTGCGCGATGGCCATGAGCTGCACGTTGTAGAGGATGCCGACGAGCGAGCCGGAGAGATTGCTGACCATCTCGCTCGAGCCGTTGCAGCAGGCCCGCCAAAGCGCACGCAGGTCAAAGCACGGCCGTCCGAGCCGCAGCGGCGTGTCGTTCTCGCGCAGGAAGTAGGCGAGCGGAATGGCCGCGCCGACCGCCTGCGAAAGGGCGGTGGCGAGCGCCGCACCCGCAAGGCCGAACGGAAGGACATAGACGAGCAGGAAGTCGAGCACCACGTTCGTCAAGCCCGCGAACACCGTCACCTTCAGCCCGAAGCCCGGCTTTTCCGCCGTGGCAAGGAAGCTCTGGAAGCTGTTTTGCAGCATGAAGAGCGGCAGCGAGACGAGCAGGATGCGCCCGTAGAGCACGCAGTCGTCGATGGTCAGCTCCGTCGCGCCGACGGCATAGGAGATCGGTCGGATGAACACGAAGAAGACCGCGGCGAGCACCGCGCCGCCGACCGCCAGGATCGCGACGAGCATCGAGAAGATGCCGTTCGCCTCCTTCGTCTTCCCCTCGCCGAGGGTCTTGGCGATGAGGGCGCTGCCGCCGGTGCCGACCATGAAGCCGAAGGCGGAGAGCGCCATGAGCACGGGGAAGATGAGGTTGAGCGCGGCGAAGGCGTTCTTGCCCACGCAGTTGGAGACAAAGAAGCCGTCCACGATGCTGTAGACCGAGGTGACGATCATCATGACGATGCTGGGCATCGTGAAGCGCAGAAGCTTTTGGTAGGTAAAATGATCGGAAAGCGTGATCCGCAAGGCGTTCTGCCTCCTTTCTGTCCGGCTTTTGCGGCAGTTAACTGAAGAAATCTCCGTTGAACTCCCGCAGGAGAAGACTCTGATAATCGCGGACACACAGCACCACGTCGGGTTGATAGGCCGCGATGTAGTCGCTCAGGCTCTGCACCGTGTAGTGGCGCAGGTCGACCGAGCGCAGCTCGTTGAAGCTGTAGTAGGCAAGGCACTCCACCGGATTGGTGAAGCTGTCGCCGAAGATCAGGGCGTTGGGAAGCTCGGGGCGGTCGGTTCGGATGACCGTCTCAGCGATGTCGCCGCCCATGTAGAGGCCGTAGGTCAGCGGCTCGGCGTCGCTGCCCGGAAGCGCGTAGACCGTGGCCTCCGCCGCCGCGCCGTTATCGAAGCGGGTAAAGGGGATGTCCTCGGCGAACGAGGCCGTGAGGAGCTTTTCATCGCTGCCGCGCAGGCCGAGCAGCTTGCGCGTGCGCGAGCCCATGTAGGGATTGGGCAGCGCGGAGAAGGTCACGTCCGTCCCCTCCTCGGGAACGCGGAGCGCGCAGCCGTCCGCCGCGAGCCGTTCCGCCGCCGCACGGTAGGTCACATACGCGCCGCGCAGGCCGTAGTGGTTGTCCACCTTTGAGCTGAACTCCGGCAGATGGCCCTCGGCATCAAAGATCTCGCCCATGTCCACATAGGCGATGCCCCGCGCCTCCATGGCCTCGCGGAGCGCCGCGCGTTCCGCGGCGGTGTAGGCAGCGCGGTTTTCGAGGTAGGCGGGATATGCGTCCTCGTAGTAGGCGTACTGGCAGGGCACGGCGAGATAGCAGTAGTATCCCCCGTAGGCCTCGATCTGATCGCGCAGCGCGGCGTTGTCCGCCGCCACGGTGTCGGCCTCGCGCACGATATCCTCGGCGGTGTCGGGCATGGTGTAGAGCTCCTCGAGCAGCGCGTCGGGCGTGACGACGACCTCGTTCACCACAGGACGGTGAAAAAGATTCAGGTCGCACCAGGTCACCGCGCGGAGCGCGGCGGTGCGCCAGGCGGCGTAGTCGCAGAACATGGTCTCCAGCTCGCCGAAGACCTTACCGTTTGCGACGCTCTCGACGCTGATCTCGGGGAAGGCGGAGAGGTTGCGGTTCTCGTAGTAGGAGTAGCGCTCCTTCGGCAGCAGGATGGTCGCGGCCATCAGGACCAGGAGCGTGCCGGAAAAGAGCAGGGTCATCACCCACTCGCTGAATTTTTTCATAGCGGCGCCTCCTCTCAGAACCGGAAGTAGATGAAGGGATTGAACGAGCCCGTGACGAGCTTGCAGTACGAGCACGCCAGCAGCGTCATCGCCGCGAGCTTCGGCCCCCACGTCAGCACGGCGCGGGCGGGCGCGGCGTCCCGCTTTTGAAGCGCCGTCTCCAGCCATTGCTTCACCGGCAGCGCGGCGATGCAGCAGCACAGCAGCTCCGGCCAGAACTCCAGCGCGTAATAGACGACGCGGCTGCCGCACCACACGCCGCTGCTGCCGAACATGGCGGCGAAGTAAGCCGCCGCAGCGGTGAGCGTCTCGGCGCGGAAGAGCACCCAGCTGAATACGACCAGCACCATCGCGTAGGCGTGGCGCACGAGCGACGGCAGACGCTCCAGAGCCTTGCCCCAAAGGAACTTTTCCCCCACAAGCAGCACAAAGAACCAAAGTCCCCAGGCGATGAAATTCCAGCTCGCGCCGTGCCACATTCCGGTCAGGAACCAGACGACGAAGAGGTTCCACACATTGCGCGCCCTCGAGCAGCGGTTGCCGCCGAGCGGGATATACACATAGTCGCGGAACCAGGTGGAGAGCGAAATATGCCAGCGCCGCCAGAACTCCGTGACGCTCCGCGCGACATAGGGGTAATTGAAATTCTCCAAAAAGTGGAAGCCGAACATTCGCCCGAGGCCGATGGCCATATCGGAATAGGCGGAGAAATCGAAGTAGATCTGGAAGGTGTACGCCACCGCGCCCAGCCACGCGAAGAGCACCGAGGGCATAACGGCGGCAAAGGCCGCATCCGCGATCCGCGCCACGGCGTTCGCCAGCAGCATCTTTTTGCCGAGGCCGAAGAGAAAGCGCACCGCGCCGGCGGAGAATTCGGAGACGGACTCATGCCGCTCGTCGATCTCCTCCGCGACGGTGGTGTAGCGCACGATGGGACCGGCGACGAGCTGCGGAAAGAAGGCGATGTAAAGCGCGAGCTTGAGCGGGTCGCGCTGCACCGCGGCGTCGCCGCGGTACACGTCGATGACGTAGCTCAGGCCCTGAAAGGTGAAGAAGGAGATGCCGATGGGCAGCGTCACCTGCGGCACCGGAACGACCGGCAGCAGAGCGTGGAGCATCTCGCCGAAGAAACCCGCGTACTTGAACCAGCCCAGCAGCGCAAGCCCCAGCACCACGGCAAGCGTCATGCCGAGCCGCCGCGTCCCCGCGCGGTGCGCCGGCCCCGCCAGCAGCCCGCCGACGTAGTTGATGACAATGGAGAGCAGCATGAGCAACAGAAATTTCGGCCCGCCGCAGGCATAAAACGCCAGCGAAAAGGCCAGCAGGATAAGGTTTCTCAGATAGCGGCAGCGCCGCGGCACAAGGAAATACAGGACAAGCAGGCACGGCAGGAAAAAGATCAGAAAGCTGGCGCTGCTGAATACCATGACACTCTCTCCCCTCTTGAAAATGAGCAAAAAAAATCCGGTCTCTTTTTTGACCGCTGCGGCTGCGGCCGCAGGTCCTCCGATGACTCTCGCATTTCTTGCTGTGGCTATTGTAGCATAAGAAAGGGCAAAGTCAAGCATTTGCACAAATTCTTGAAATATCTGTTGACATCACATGGGAATCCGGGTAGAATAATTTCAGCAAATACCAGACAAGTTCATACTTCATCAAGAGTGGTGGAGGGAACGGCCCGATGATACCACGGCAACCTGCAGCGCAAGGTGCCAAATCCGTCGAACGAATCGAAAGATGAGGGAAAGCAAAAAGTTTTCGCACTCGACCGATTCGGCCGAGCGCTTTTTTTGTGCTCCCGCGAGAAAAGAAAGGAAAGAAGAATCATGGCAAAGCGTTTATTCACCTCCGAGTCCGTCACCGAAGGGCATCCCGACAAGATCTGCGACCAGATCTCCGACGCGGTGCTCGACGCCATTCTGGAAAAGGACCCCAACGGCCGCGTCGCCTGCGAGACGACCGTCTCCACCGGCCTTGTCCACATCATGGGCGAGATCACGACGAGCTGCTACGTCGATATTCCCAAGATCGCGCGTGAGGTCATCCGCTCGATCGGCTACGACCGCGCGAAATACGGCTTCGACTGCGACACCTGCGGCATCATCACCAACATCGACGAGCAGAGCGGCGACATCGCCATGGGCGTCGATAACTCCTATGAAAACAAGGAAAGCGGCGCGAGCGACCTCGACAACGGCGCGGGTGACCAGGGCATGATGTTCGGCTACGCCTGCGACGAAACGCCGGAGCTGATGCC
>ERZ1504592.385-NODE-385-length-9485-cov-3.493955_pt1 | contig 9485 bp, 7 predicted proteins | sample MGYA00571820_ERZ1504592 | MGnify/ENA primary metagenome ERZ1504592 (study PRJEB39906, sample SAMEA3182050) | gut metagenome | biome: human; feature: gut; material: Stool; isolation source: human stools | place: Canada | collected 2012-02-22 ... | reverse complement strand
CTCCAATATAGAATGGGACGGCTGCGCGGAGGGGCGAGCCCGCCTCGTCACAGCCGTGGAAAGGATACGGAAATCATAGTGGAAAAGCCAGCTTTTGTCAAGCAAGGAGGGAGAAGATTTACATATAATTCAATCTTTCGGCACGGAGCGGCGCTATCTTCTAAATAGTATCACGCTCGCGTGTCTTTTTGTTGCAATTTCGGACGAATGTGATACAATAAAAATGAAAAATAATAAGCAGTCCAAACAAAAAGTTTGGGAAGGGAGACCCCGCTATGGCGACATTTACCGTGAACGGACAGACCGTGCAGGCGGAGAAAAATCAAAAGCTCATCCGCTTCCTGCGCGACGAGCTGCGCCTCACATCCGTCAAGGACGGATGCAGCGAGGGCGCGTGCGGCACCTGCCATGTCCTCATCGACGGCAAGGCGACGAAGGCCTGCGTTCCCTCGACGGACAAGCTGGAGGGAAAGACCATCCTTACGGTCGAGGGCCTTTCCGACTGGGAGAAGGACGTATATACCTACGCCTTCGGCAAGGCCGGCGCGGTGCAGTGCGGTTTCTGCATCCCGGGCATGGTCATCTCCGCCAAGGCGCTGCTGGACGCGAATCCCGCGCCGACGCGCGAGGAGGCGGCGTTCGCCATCCGCAACAACATCTGCCGCTGCACGGGCTATGTGAAGATCATCGACGGCATCCTGCTCGCGGCGGAGATCCTCCGCACCGGCAAGCTGCCGGAGGAGGAAAAGACGGGCTGCGGCGTCGGCGAACGCGCTGTGCGCGTGGACGTGGCGGAAAAGGTGCAGGGCTACGGCAAGTATCCGGATGATCTGTATGTGGACGGTATGCTCTATGCCGGCGCCGTGCGCAGCAAATATCCCCGCGCGCGGGTGCTTGCCATCCATAAGGAGAAGGCGGAGGCCCTGCCCGGTGTGGTCGGCGTCTACACCGCGGAGGACATTCCGGGGGAGATCAAGGTCGGCCATCTGCAGCAGGACTGGGACGCGATGATCCCCGTCGGCAGGATCACCCACTACCTCGGCGATGCCATCTGCCTTGTGGCGGCGGAGACGAAGGAGGCTTTGGAGCAGGCAAAGGCGCTCGTCGAGATCGACTACGAGCCGCTCAAGCCGGTGTTCAGCCCGACCTATGCCTCCCAGCCCTTTGCGCCGCTTGTGCATGCGTCCGGCAACCTGCTGTGCGAAAAGCACGTCAGCCGCGGCAACGCCGATCAGGCCATCCGCGACGCGGACTATGTGCTGATGTATCACTACGAAACGCCGTACACGGAGCACGCCTTCCTCGAGCCGGAGTGCGCGGTCGCCTACCCCGACGAGGACGGGCTGACCATTCTCTCCACCGATCAGGGCGCTTACGACACGGCGCGGGAGGTCTCCCGTCTGCTGGGGCTTCCCAAGGAAAAGATCCATGTGACCAATATGCTCGTCGGCGGAGGCTTCGGCGGCAAGGAGGATATGACGGTGCAGCACCATGCGGCGCTCGTCGCCTATCTCACGGGCCGTCCGGTCAAGGTGAAGCTCAGCCGAAAGGAAAGTATGCTCGTCCACCCGAAGCGGCACCCGATGAAGGTGACCATCACCATGGGCTGCAATCGCGACGGACTCATTCAGGGCGTCAAGGCCGAGGTAGTCGCCGACACCGGCGCGTATGCCTCGCTCGGCGGTCCCGTGCTCGAGCGTGCCTGCACGCACGCGGCAGGCCCCTATCACTACGAAAATTTTGAGATCACCGGCAAGGCGTACTATACGAACAATCCGCCCGCGGGCGCGTTCCGCGGCTTCGGCGTGACGCAGACCTGCTACGCCATGGAAATGACGCTCACAAAGATGGCACACGAGCTGGGCATCTCCCCGTGGGAGATCCGCTACCGCAACGCCATCCGCCCCGGGCAGACGCTGCCGAACGGGCAGATCGCGCCGCCGTCCACCGGCCTGGTGGAGACGCTCGAGGCGGTGAAGGACATCTGCGAGCAGAATAAGAACGTCGGCATCGCCTGCGCGATGAAGAACGCGGGCGTCGGCGTGGGCATTCCCGATACGGGCCGCTGCATCGTGGCGGTCAAGGACGGTAAGCTCCATATCCGCTCCGGCGCATCCTGCATCGGACAGGGACTCGGCACGGTGCTGACGCAGATCGTCTGCACCATGCTGCACTGTGAGCGCGAGGATGTCGTCTACGAGGCCGCCAACACGGTGAACGCGCCGGACTCCGGCACGACCTCCGGCTCGCGCCAGACGCTCGTGACCGGCGAAGCCTGCCGGCGGGCCTGTCAGAAGCTGCTCGCGGCGGCGGGTGCCGATGTGAGGGTGTCCGATTATTCCGGCATCGCGCACCGGCAGGGCATGGAATCGCTGCCCGGCGGCAACAGCAGCGGCACGGTCGGCACCGAGCTGCCTGAGGGGGCGAGCGTGGACTGGAGAGCGCTCGAGGGGCAGGAGTTCTACGGCGAATACCTCGCCAAGACCGACCCGCTGGGCGCGCAGAACGTGGAAAATCCCATCAGCCACGTCGCCTACGGCTACGCCACCCATGTGTGTGTGCTCAACGACGACGGAACGATCCGCGAGATCGACGCGGCGCACTTCGTCGGCAAGGCGATCAATCCGCTCTCCTGCGAGGGGCAGATCGAGGGCGGCGTCACCATGGCGCTCGGCTTCACGCTGACGGAGCACTATCCGCTCTACGACTGCATCCCCAGCGCAAGGTTCGGTACGCTGGGCCTGTTCCGCGCCGATCAGGTGCCGCCCATCCACAGCATTCTGGTGGAGAAGGAGGGGCAGGACATGGCCTTCGGCGCCATCGGCATCGGCGAGATCACGACCATTCCGACGGCTCCTGCCGTGGCGGGCGCGTACTTCGCGCTCGACGGCGAGATGCGCACCAGCCTTCCGCTGATGAAAACGCCGTATGAGCGGCCCAAGATGCCGCGCTATTGGTGGTAAGCCGTATGAAAAATGTTCTGATCATCTACACCGGCGGGACCATCGGCATGACGCGCACGGAGAACGGCTACGCCCCGCAGAGCGGACAGTTCCGCCGCGCGATGGAGGCCATTCCCGACCTGTACGCCGAGCAGATGCCCCGTTGGGATATGCTCGAAATGGACCCGCTGCTCGACTCCTCCAACATGACGATGCATGAGTGGAACAAGATCGCGCAGCTCGTTGCCGACCATTACGACGCCTACGACGGCTTTGTGGTGCTCCACGGCACGGACACGATGGCCTATACCGCCTCCGCGCTTTCCTTTATGCTTGAGGGACTGGCAAAGCCGGTCATTCTCACCGGCTCGCAGATCCCCATGTGCGAGATCCGCAGCGACGGGCGCGACAATCTCATCACCTCGCTGCTCATCGCGGGCGCGGAGGAGGTGCATGAGGTCTGCCTGTACTTCGGCGGGAAGCTCCTGCGCGGCAACCGCGCGACCAAGTTCTCCGCCGACGGGCTGATCGCCTTCCTTTCACCGAACTACCCGAGCCTTGCCGATGCGGGCATTACCATCCGCTACAACGAAAGCGCCCTCCTGCCGAAGCCGAAAGGCGCTTTGAAGCTGCAATTATTGGAGAATATTCCCATCGGGGTGCTGAAGGTCTTCCCGGGCATTCAGTTCTCGCTCTTTGAGCAGATCATGACCGAGCGGCTGCGCGGCATCGTCATCGAGACCTTCGGCGCGGGAAACATTCCCGGGGACGGCGGCGCGCTGCTGCCGATCATCGAAAAGGCGTTTCACAACGGCACGGTGCTGACGGTCTGCTCGCAATGTCCGCAAGGAGCGGTGGCGCTGGGCGCTTACGAGACCTCGAACGCCCTGAAAAGGGCGGGCGCGGTCAGCGGGCTGGACATGACGACCGAGGCCGCCGTCGCCAAGCTCTACTATCTCTTTTCCTGCGGCTATGAGAAGGAGCGCGTCAAGACGCTGATGGAGCAGGACCTCCGCGGCGAAATGACGGCGCCGTAGCTCACGCGAGCGTGTCGCGCAGCGCGGCGAGCGCCATCGGCGTGTCCACGTCGCGCAGCTCGTCGGGGGAGATCTCAAAGAGCGTCAGCGCGTCCTCGTGGCGGCGGATAACAGCGCTGCCGCCGTGGTCGCCCTCGAGCGCCGTCAGCTCGGGGAAGAAGCGGGCGGGGAAGATGCACGGATTGCCGCGCACGCCGCCGTGTCCCATCGCGACGATGCGGTCGGGGTGCCGGCGGAAAAATTCGACCTCCGCACGCACGCTCTCGCGCCGCAGCAGCGGCTGGTCGGCGACCTGATAGAGAATGGCGTCACAGTCTGCCATCGCCTCGGTGCCGAGCCTGACGGTGTGGCTCGCGCCCCACTCGGGGAAGGGGTTGACAAGAACGGTAAAGCCGAAGCGCCTGGCAAGCACGAGGACCTCGTCATACTGCGTGACGACGGTCACGCGGGCAAATTCCTCGCGGGGGACGGTCTCGAGCGCGTGCTCGATGAGCATTTTGCCGTCCACCTTGGCGGCGGGCTTATTGGAGCCGAAACGGCTGGCTTTTCCGGCCGCCATGATAAGGCAGCCGATCCTGGGCGGTTGGTTCATGGAGTTCATCTCTCTTTCTCGGTTATGGTTACTTTATCATAAGCAGTCTCCCCAATGCAACCGGAAAATACACGCGCTATTCTGAAAGTAGGACTACGGCGTCTCTGTACAAACGGGGCGTTTGGTGTTAAAATCACAGCAAGAAAATGGGCTGATTCGCTGAAAACAGCTTGTTAGAATATCTCGCTTTTGTAAGAATTCCTAAAAATGTTCAAAATTTACCGAAGGAAGCGTCCCGGCAGGCGGGAACGCTGAAGGAGGTCTTTTATGTCGGAAGGATACAGCAGCAAGCCGATGCAGGCGACGAAGATCGGTGATCGCATCGTCCGTGTGGACGCGGTGCAGAAGGCGAGGGGCGAGGCGGTCTACGTCTGCGATATGACACTGCCCGATATGCAGTACGCCTACATGGTGCGCTCCACCATCGCCCGCGGAAGGATCAAGGCCATTCATGTGCCGGAGCTGCCGGAGGGGTACTATTTCATCTCCGCGAAGGATATTCCCGCGCAGGGAAAGAACGAGCTGTGGATGATCGCCAAGGACTGGCGCTGCTTCGCCGAGGACTATGTCCTCTACGTCGGCGAGACGATCGGCCTGGTGGTCGGCCCCGACCGCAGCGTTCTCAAGCGGCTCAAGGCGCAGATCAAAATCGACTACGAGGAGCAGACGCCCGCCGTCACCATTGACGACGGTATCCACTGCGTCGGCGGCCCCATGTTCCCGGAGAAGAACAGCAACGTCATGTGCGAGCTGTTCTGCGAAAAGGGTCGGCCGATGGACGAGGTGTTCGCCGAGGCGGACGAGGTCTTTGAGGAGACCATCGAAACGCCCTATCAGGAGCACGTCCATCTGGAGACCAACAGCGCCATCGCGGATATGGAGGACGGCAAGTTCGTCTTCTATGCCTCCGCCCAGTGCCCATTCTACATCCGCAAGTCCATCGCGGGGCTGCTGGACATTCCCTACGACGATATCATCGTCCGCCAGTGCACGACCGGCGGCGCGTTCGGCGGCAAGGAGCATTTCCCCGACGTGCTCTGCGGCGCTCTGCTGGTGGCGGAAAACAAGATCCGCAAGCCCATCAAGATGGTCTTTGACCGCGAGGAGGACACGCAGTTCTCCGTCAAGCGCCATCCGTCCAAGTGCATCTACAAGACCGCGGTGAAGGACGGAAAGATCACCGGTGTGTACGGTCACATCTACTATAACTGCGGCGCGTACCTCTCCTCGTCCTACGTCGTGCTCCAGCGCGGCGTGTTCCACGGCAACGGCGTCTACACCTTCGACAATACCTATCTCAAGGGCGAGGGCATCGGCACGAATATGTTCCCGTCCTGCGCGTTCCGCGGCTTCGGCGCGCCGCAGACGCTCTTTGCCATCGAGACGCATCTGGACCATCTGGCGCACCACCTCGGCGTGGACCCGCTGGAATTCAAGATGCAGTACCTCGCCAAGAAGGGTGACGAGACCACGACCAACGGTCACATCATCGAGGAGGTCAAGCTCCCCGAGATGCTGGACGTCATCACCCGCGAGTCCGATTACTGGCGCAAGGCCAAGGAATACAAGCCCGGCTGCGGCAGGGGCATCGGCATCGCGCTCTATAACCACGGCGGCGCGTTCACCGGCAACGGCGAGCAGGCCATCATCAAGGCGCACGCGCGGCTGGTCAAGACCGGCGACCACGTGAGCATTCAGGTCGGCTCCACCGAAATGGGGCAGGGCTTCAAAACGAGCCTGCGCAAGATCTGCGCTGCCACGCTCGGCGTGAGCATCGATCAGATCGAGTATCTCGATCCCGACACCTCCAAGGTCGTGGACTCCGGCCCGACCGCAGCCTCCCGCTCCACCATGGTCGTCGGCCGCCTTGTCGAGCGCGCCGCGCAGGAGATGAAGGAACGCTGGAGCGAGGGCGACTTCACCACCGAGGTCGAGTACGAGCATCCCGACGGCTATCCGTGGGATCAGGCGACTTTCCGCGGCGACGCCTACCTTGGCTACGGCTGGGGCGTTGCCTGCGTTGAGGTCGAGGTGGACAAGCTGACGAACGAGGTCAAGACGCTTGGCGTCTGGTCCTCTCACGAGATCGGCAAGGCCATCGACGAGCTGATCGTCCACGGTCAGATCAACGGCGGCATCCTCCAGTCCCTCGGCTACGGCTCGATGGAAAAGCTGGAGGTCAAGGGCGGCCGCTTCAAGCAGAAGAGTATGTCCGACTATGTGATCCCCACCTCGATGGATTTCCCGAAGCAGTTCTACCACATTCAGGAAAATCCCTATCCCTGGGGCCCCTACGGCGCTAAGGGCATGGGCGAGCTGGTGTTCAACGGCGCTTCCGCGGCCTATGTGGACGCAGTCGAGCGCGCGCTCAACACGCGCTTTACATCCATTCCCATCCCGCCGGAAGCGATTGAGGAGGCTATGAAACATGTACACTGAGATTCGTTTTACATTGAACGGCGAGCAGAAGCTCTATCAGGGCGACCCGCTGAGAAGGCTGCTCGACGTGCTGCGTGAGGACTACGGCCTCACCGGCAGCAAGGAAGGCTGCGGCGAGGGCGAGTGCGGAGCCTGCTCCATCATCAAAAACGGCGAGCTGGTCACGAGCTGCATCATCCCCGTCGGCGCGGTCAACGGCTGCGAGCTTTTGACCATCGAGGGCATCCGCGACACGGAAAAGGGCAAGTGCATCATCGACGCCTACGCCGAGGGCGGCGCGGTGCAGTGCGGCTTCTGCATCCCCGGCATGGTCATGGCAACCTACGTGCTGCTGAGCAGGAATCCCGACCCCACCGAGGAAGAGATCCGCGTCGGCATCAGCGGCAACATCTGCCGCTGCACCGGCTATGACCTGATCGTCGAGTGCATCCGACTCGCGGCGAAGAAAGGAGCGGCCTTATGGAACAGGTAAAGTGCTTCATTCCCGAAACGCTTGAGGAGGCGCTGCGTATCCGCAAGGAACCCGGCGCGACCATCCTCGCCGGCGGCTCCGACCTGATGGTCGCGAACAGCATGGGCGCGGGCGTGACGCCCGCGTTCAAGGGCGACGTGCTCATCATCACCAATCTCAAGGAGCTCAAGGGCATCCGCGCGCTGCCGGACGGCAGCGTGGAGATCGGCGCGTGCACGACCTCGGCGGAGATCGCCCGCTCGCCCATCGCGCCCGATCTTTTGAAGGACGCCGCGTCCCGCATGGGCGCGATCGCCCTGCGCAACAGCGCGACCATCGGCGGCAACATCGGCAACGCGTCCCCCAAGGGCGATATGCCCCAGCCGCTTATTCTGATGGACGCGGAGGTGGTGCTCACGAGCGTGGACGGCGAGCGCCGCATGCTCGTGGACGATTACATCATCGCCACCAAAAAGACCGCGCTGCGCGAGGACGAGATCATCACGAAGGTCATCATCCCCAAGCAGGACTTCACCCACACTTTCTTCCGCAAGATCGGTATGCGCCGTGCGAACGCCATCTCCAAGCTGACGCTCTCCGCCGCCGCCACCGTTTGTGACGGCGTGTTGGTCGATTTCCGCGCCTCCTCCGGCGCGGCGGGCCCCAAGGTCGCCCGCTCCCGCAAGGCGGAGGAGCTGCTGATCGGCAAAAAGGTCAGCGAGCTTCACACCTGTAAGGAAGAATTCCTTGACGCATGGAATACGGTCATCAGCCCGCACGCCATGCCCGAATACCGCAGAAACACCACGCGCAGAATGCTCGCGTTCTTCATCGACGCGCTCGAAGCCGGCCATGCGCCCGGCCGCGTGGATATTCAGGAATAAAAGGGAGGCAATGCCATGATCTACCATCCCCGGACCCCGCAGGAGGCCGTGAACCTCCGCAAGGAGCACGCCGACACGGCGGTCTATCTTGCCGGCGGCACCGATGACCTCCGCCTCGGCGGCGCTGCCGAGGGCAAGGACCTCATCGACATCACCGGCTTTGACTTCAACACCATCACCGAGAAGGACGGCAAGGTCTATATCGGCGCGCTCTGCACTCTGCAGGACGTGATCGAGAGCGAGCTTGTCCCGGCATTTATTAGGGAGGCCGCCGGCTTCTGTGCCTCTTTTGCCAAGCGAAACAGTGCGACGGTCGGCGGCAACCTCGGCCTGCGCCGCTCCGACAGCTATCTTGCCGCCGCGCTGACTGCGGCGGACGCGGTGCTCAAATCCATCACGCCGCACGGCGAGCAGGACAAGCCCGTCGGCGAATACCTGCAAAGCGACTGCAAGCGTCTGATCGAGTATGTCGTGGTCGATAAAGACCGTACCGGCTCCGTCAAGCGCTTCGGCAACACCTCGTCGAGCCACGCGACGCTCATCGCCGCCGAGAGCGGCGGCATCTACGCGCTGAGCGTGCAGGGCAGCGGCCTTGTCTACGGCACGACGCCGGACATTGCCGAGCAGGTCACCTATGTCGACGACCTGACCGGCAGCGCCGCCTATAAGAAGTATCTGGCGGGCATTGTTTTCACACTCGGGAGGTAAGGGCGATGGAACTGAAATGCAAGATTAACGGCGAAGAGGTGACCCTCCGCGCCGAACCCACCGCAAGACTGCGTGATGTTTTGTACCGTGCCGGTTACCGCAGCGTCCGCGACAGCGACGACGCCGAGGGCTTCGCCGGCAGCGATACCATCGTCTTCAACGGCAAGCTCAAATACGCGAACTTCATCCTGTTCTATCAGGCCGAGGGCGCGGAGATCCGCACCGCCGAGAGCCTGCTGAACGGGCGCGAGCTCAACAACGTGCAGAAAGCCATGGTCGCCGCGGGTATCGTGCAGAGCGCGTACAACGCGCCCGCTGCCGCACTCATTCTGACCTGGCTGCTCGAGCAGAAGCCGAACCCCACCCGCGAAGAGATCAAGGATGTGCTGACGAGCATCTTTATCCGCGATGCGGGCTATGAGCATTATTATC
>ERZ1504592.373-NODE-373-length-9637-cov-3.495512_pt1 | contig 9637 bp, 9 predicted proteins | sample MGYA00571820_ERZ1504592 | MGnify/ENA primary metagenome ERZ1504592 (study PRJEB39906, sample SAMEA3182050) | gut metagenome | biome: human; feature: gut; material: Stool; isolation source: human stools | place: Canada | collected 2012-02-22 ... | reverse complement strand
GCTCAATAATCAACGCCGACGACCCGGTGAAATACACCGAAGAGGTCATATCGCGTCTTAAAAAAGGACAACAACAATAATAACAAATAACATATCATTATCACAAAATGGACTTACTTAAAATCGGAGGACGCGACTTCAGTTCACGCCTTTTCGTAGGCACGGGAAAGTTTCCCTCCAACAAGCTTATGCTTGAATCCATAATCGCATCAGGATCCGAAATGATTACCGTAGCGATGAAACGCATCGACATGCAGCATGAAGAGGACGATGACATGATGCGTCACATCAATCGCGACAAAGTGCAATTTCTTCCCAACACATCGGGAGTGCGCAACGCCGAAGAAGCTATTCTTGCCGCAAAATTGTCACGCGACTGCTTCGGGACCGACTTCATCAAGCTTGAAATCCATCCCGACCCGAAATATCTGCTCCCCGACCCCATCGAAACGCTGAAAGCTACCGAGGTGCTTGCCCGCGAAGGATTTGTGGTTCTGCCCTACATCCAGGCCGATCCAGTGCTGTGCAAACGCCTTGAAGAGGTAGGTTCAGCAGCCGTAATGCCGCTCGGCGCACCCATAGGCACCAACAAAGGACTGAAAACCCGCGACCTTCTTGAGATAATAATAGCCGAGAGCCGCGTTCCCGTCACATGCAGCCGACGCAATGGAGATGGGTGCCGATGCCGTACTTGTGAACACCGCAATAGCCGTTGCCGGCAATCCGGTGGAGATGGCCGTAGCGTTCAAGCTCGCAGTCGAAGCCGGGCGCAAAGCTTATCTCGCAGGACTCGGCAGACAAAGCACATTCGCGCAAGCAACCTCTCCCCTCACCTCGTTTCTCGATTAGGAACGCCCAACTTCAATCACATCACACTCAATTATGGAAATAAACAATATAGATGTCCGCAACTATCCCGGTTCGACAAAGACATACATAGAAGGGAAACTCCACGACATACGCGTACCCATGCGCCGCATCGACCTAACGCCCACAGTGAAAATCATAAACGGCGAAAAGATGATGCATGAAAACGCCCCTGTCTATGTCTACGACACAAGCGGTGCATACACTGACCCCGATATAACGATCGACATAAACAAAGGACTTCCCCGAACACGTGAAAAGTGGCTATCGCAACGTGACGACCTGGAGCAGTTGCCGGGCATAACTTCGGAATATGGCCGACAGCGTGAAGCCGACAAGGGCCTTGATTCAATCCGATTTGCCAACCGTTACGCACCTCGCCGTGCAAAAAAAGGTTGTGCGATAACACAAATGGCACTTGCCAAGCAAGGCATCATAACTCCCGAAATGGAGTATGTGGCCATACGCGAGAACATGAACAACGACAAGCTTGGCATAAAGAGTCACATCACGCCCCAACTCGTGCGTGACGAAATAGCAGCCGGCCGTGCGGTGCTTCCTGCCAACATAAACCATCCCGAAAGCGAACCGATGATAATCGGAAGCAAATTTCTCGTCAAGCTTAACACCAATATCGGCAACTCGGCCCTATCGTCGGGCATCGAGGAGGAAGTCAATAAAGCCGTGTGGAGCTGCTATTGGGGAGGTGACACACTGATGGACCTTTCAACAGGCGACAACATTCACGAAACCCGTGAATGGATAATACGCAACTGTCCCGTGCCAATGGGCACGGTGCCCGTGTACCAGGCATTGGAGAAAGTCAACGGCAATGTCAAGGATCTCACATGGGAAATATATCGTGACACACTCATCGAACAAGCCGAACAGGGAGTCGACTACTTCACCATACACGCCGGAGTGCTTCGAGCTCACGCCGACCTAATAGGCGAGCGACTCACCGGAATCGTATCGCGTGGCGGTTCTATAATGACCCAATGGGCCGCATTACACGACAGCGAAAACTTCCTGTACACCCACTTTGAGGAAATATGCGAAATTCTCGCCCAATATGATGTCGCCGTGTCACTTGGCGACGGAATGCGGCCCGGAAGCATCCACGATGCCAACGACCGCTCGCAGTTCCTCGAACTCGATATACTCGGCCAACTCACGGAAATCGCATGGCGTCACAACGTGCAGGTGCTAATCGAAGGCCCCGGCCACGTGCCCATGAACAAAATAAAGGAGAACATGGAGCGTCAGATGTCGGCATGTCACGAAGCACCCTTCTACACGCTCGGCCCGCTCACTACCGACATAGCACCGGGTTACGACCACATAACATCGGCCATAGGAGCAGCGCAGATTGCATGGCTCGGCACGGCAATGATATGCTACGTTACACCCAAGGAACACCTTGCGCTTCCCAATCTTGAGGATGTGCGCAACGGCGTGATAACCTACAAGATTGCCGCCCATGCCGCCGACCTTGCCAAGGGACATCCGGGAGCACAGGTGCGTGACAACGCCATGAGCAAGGCCCGCTATGACTTCCGATGGAAGGATCAGTTCAACCTGTCGCTCGACCCGGCACGCGCCCGTCAATACTATGTCGAGAGCCACAAGGACGACGACCACTTCTGCACAATGTGCGGCCCCAACTTCTGTGCAATGCGAATATCACAGGCCGTAGCCGACAATTGTGTAAAATAAATCAGTTACTAAAATGTTTTATGACGAAATAAAAAAATATGACTGGAACGACACCACGCGCTGCATAGCAGCCAAAACAGCGCGTGATGTCGAGATAGCCCTCGGCAAGGAACAACTGAGCATCGACGATTTCATGGCTTTGATATCCCCTGCCGGAGCCGCCTACATCGAGCCTATGGCACAATTGAGCCAGCGTTACACTCAGGAACGATTCGGCAAGACTATCAGCATGTACATTCCGCTCTACATCACAAATTCATGCACCAACTCATGCGTTTATTGCGGATTCAATCACAACAATCCGTTTAAGCGCACAATTCTCACTATGGAGCAAATCGAGCAGGAATGCAAGGCCATACGCAACCTCGGTCCATTTGAGAACCTGCTGATTGTCACCGGGGAAAATCCTGCAAAGGCGGGGGTCGATTATCTTGAGAAGGCGTTACAGACATGCCGTCCCTATTTCAACAACCTCACAATCGAGGTTCAGCCAATGAAATCCGACGACTACTATCGGCTTACAAAATCGGGACTCAACGGCGTGGTATGCTTCCAGGAAACCTACAACGAGGCCAATTACAAAAAGTATCATCCGGCAGGAATGAAGTCTATATACGATTGGCGACTCAACGGATATGACCGAATGGGACAGGCCGGCGTACACAAGATAGGCATGGGTGTTCTCATCGGACTTGAGGACTGGCGCACCGACATAACCATGATGGCGCGTCATCTGCGTTACCTGCGCAAAAATTACTGGATGACGAAATACTCGGTCAATTTCCCGAGAATGCGTCCGTCGGAAGGACATTTCCAACCCAATGTGATAATGTCGGACCGCGAACTTGCGCAAGTCACATTCGCATTCCGCATCTTCGACCATGATGTCGACATAAGCTACTCCACACGCGAGAATCCTGCATTCCGCGACAACATGATGAAACTGGGAGTGACTTCGATGAGTGCCGGAAGCAAGACCGATCCGGGAGGCTATTCAGTCGAACCCGACTCTCTGGAGCAATTTGAGGTGAGCGACGACCGCTCGCCCGTGAACGTAGCCCGACGCATACACGAACTCGGTTACGAAGTCGTGTGGAAGGACTGGGACAAAATCTTTGACTGAACATCACAATCAACAGCTGTGGCGGACGATATTTCCGCCACAGCTTAACAAAACAATCATCACCAAGCTATGGCCGAATTCAATCCGATGCAGCAGATAAAGCATCAATTCTATGCAATGCGCAACGGCGCGATAGCCGACAACATGCGTCGGCAAGGAGCGCCCTACCGCATAATATTCGGAGTCAACCTCCCACAGCTCAACGAGATAGCACGCAACACAGCCAAGTCGGCGGAAATGGCCGAAGCACTCTGGAACAATACCTCGACACGCGAAAGCATGTTGCTCGCACCAATGATATATCCGCACGAGCAATACGACATCGCCACCGCACGCCGATGGTGCAACGGCATAACCACTCCCGAAGTAGCCGACATTCTGTGCATGAAACTGCTGCGACACATGGATTTCGCATCACAACTTGCCGATGAGCTTATATTGTCGGAAAACGACATGGTGCGATACACGGCATTGCGGTTGATGTTCAACCTGCTCCCCAATCGCATAACCGAAGTGAAAGCCTACGCCGAAAGCGAAATGCAGCGCGGTTGCAACCTTACGGCATCGGTGTGCCGCCCGTTGCTCGATGAAATCAGTTTTCTGGAAGAAGACAATTGACTAACGACATCGACTCATGCGATCGCTGATCCACACACCCAACAGTATCAGCGAACAGCCTACATAGCCGACAATCGACACCTTTTCACTCAATAGCAACGCTGACGCTATCAGCGTTATTATCGGTTGTACATAAAGATAGTTGTTGGCTTTTATTGCACCCAATCCCTTTACGGTAAAAGCCCATATAATGAAAGCTATCATCGAACAGAACACGCCAAGGAACAAGAAATTGCTCCATACATCAAACTGCAGGTACACGTCAAGCGGAGTGTGTTCGGGAATGGCTATCAGAAAAGGAATGGCTGTCACCATTCCGTAAAAGAATGTCTTGCGCGAGATGAACATCACGGTGTAAAATGCACTCAGTTTCCTGAGCACAAGACTGTAGACCGACCAACACACTGCGGCCGAAAGCGACAATAAGTCACCCAGCGGCTTCACATCCAGCACAAAACTACTGTTGAAAATGACGCATCCCACGCCAAGGAATGCGATAAGCGAGCCCATCAGCACGCCCTTGCCCGGGCGTTCATTCTTGTAGATGGCTCCCACCAAGAGTGTAGTAATGAGCGGTGAAAGGGTTACAATGAGCGATACATTAGATACAAGCGTATATTCAAGCGCCGTGTTTTCAGCTATGAAATAGAGTGATCCGGCGCAAAGACCGCATGAAACAAAGAGCAATTCATCGCGAAACGAGTTGGAAAATATACGCTTATGGCACACACACAGGACAAGCAAATAGGCAAGAAGGGTTCTCACCACATATACTTCAGTCGGGTTAATCCCGTGCTCCAGAAGAACCTTGGTCGACACAAACGAAACGCCCCATGCCGTGACAGTGAGCAGTGCTCCAAGATGATACCACAATGCCTTTGACTGATTTGCTCTTAAATTAACGCTCATATAAACGCCCTATTAAAAACTTTTGTGCAAACTTACTCAAAATTTCGCACAAACGGCAAACAATTCAACCTTTTCTCTTGTATTTATAAGTAAATAAAATCACTTCGAGATAGCGTGCGAGTAAAATAAAATGTTAACTTTGCCATCTCGAATTAAGTTAAAATGTAAAATTAGAAACTATGAAACTTATTAAGCTTACAGGTGCGGCATTATTAGCCGTGTGCATTCTTGTTTCATCGGGATGTAGTTCAATGACCAACACCGGAAAGGGAGCTCTTATCGGTGGCGGTGGCGGCGGTGCCTTAGGTGCCGGCATAGGCGCTCTTATCGGTGGCGGTAAAGGCGCCGGTATAGGTAGTGCAATCGGTGCTGCAGTAGGTGCCGGAGCAGGTGCCCTTATCGGAAAGAAGATGGACAAGCAGCAGCAGGAACTTCAGGCTGCTCTGCCCGAGGACACAAAGGTTGAACAGACAACCGACCAGAACGGATTACAGGCAATCAAGGTGACATTCCCCGGCGGAATCCTCTTCCCCACCAACGGAACTACACTCAGCCCGTCGGCAAAGCAGGATCTCTCCAAGTTTGTCGTGTCATTGCGTGAAAATCCCCTCACCGATGTACAGATCTTCGGATTCACCGACAACACTGGTGGCTACGCTGTAAATGAAAGAGTATCAACCGGCCGTGCCGATGCAGTGCTCTCCTATCTCGTCAACTCGGGCATCCAGCCTACCCGTCTTTCAGCTCAGGGTGTGCCCATGGCCGACTATTTAGCTTCAAATGATACTCCTGAAGGACGTGCTCAGAACCGTCGTGTAGAGATCTACATCACCGCAAGTCCGCAAATGATTCAGGACGCCGAGAACGGAACATTGTAATCTACAATATTGCGACATAACACATCGGGGTGCACTAACTGATATAGTGCATCCCGATTTTTTCATTTTTAAGACATTGTGATTGTCCACATTGAAGAATAATGTTAATTTTGCAACATAAACATTTAACAGCATCAAAAATCATGACCGCACAATCCATCCGTCTTCATTCGCTTGAATACCGCGATGTACGCACCTACATCATCGCAGCACTTTTTGTCGTAGGCAATGTAGTTTTGCCCCAGATATGTCACCTCGTGCCCGGAGGCGGCCTCACCTGGTTACCGATATACTTCTTTACTCTTGTTGGAGCCTACAAATTCGGATGGCGCGTCGGAGTCATCACCGCGCTTATGTCGCCGCTCATCAACTCCATGATGTTTGGTATGCCTCCCGTAGCGATGCTCCCGATCATCACAATGAAGAGCCTCATCCTTGCAGCAACAGCATCATGCTTCGCTCATAAATTCAACCGACTATCAATCATCGTGATTCTTGGCATAGTCATCAGCTATCAGCTGATAGGAACCGCTGTCGAGGCACTCATGATAAACTCATTCTCAGCCGCACTCTCCGACCTTACCACCGGACTTCCCGGACTGGCTTTCCAGGTAATAGGCGGCTACCTCACAATACGCTACATCCTCAACAAGTAAGTCACACTTATAATTCATAATGAAAGGACAGGAAGGAAAATATTCTCCTGTCCTTTCATTTTTTATGGTTTTAAACATAATGTTTTGAGATAACGAAAAATGTTTCTTACCTTTGTGTTGATAATAACGCAGTTTTGAATTATGAAATTTCGCAACCCGTTCATAAAGCTTACAGCCTCCGCTTTGATGCTGATTCTCACGGCAGGAGCAATGCAGGCAATCGAGCTTCCCATAAAGAAAATAAACGGTAAAGAATACTACTATTACCAGGTTAAGCCGAAAGAAACAATCTACAGTTTGTGCAAACAATTCGGACTGACCAAAGCAGAACTTATAAAATACAACCCCGTTGTGGCCGACGGACTGCGCGCCAACCAGATTCTCTATTTCCCTGTCGACGAAATGGACCAGATTACAGCGGAAAAGGAAGCTACCCAAGAAAAGTCCAAGCCAAAAACCATCGATGTAGAGTCAACCCATTTCGTGGAGAAAGGTGAAACCATCTACGGAATCAGCAAACACTACGGAATAACCGAAGAGGAGCTGATTGCGGCAAATCCATCGATAGCCCACGGTCTAAAACAGGGAGTGGTGCTCAACATCCCCAAAAGCGGAAATCATGTGACATCGACATCATCGGAAGCTGATGTTGCCGAAGCCGACAACTATATAAGGGACGAAGAACCTGCAACCGAGCCGGAACAAGAGCCCGAAACCGAAACCACCGTCGTGGCTGAAGAAACGGGAACCGAGCAAGAGGCAGCACCTGAACCAAAACGGGAACCTGTAGAGCCGGCCATACCCGCGACTACCGTCAACGACTATTATAACGAGGAGGACACCGATGCCGAAGAGCCGTCGGAGGATGAAGCAACCGAAGAACAATCGGAGGAGAGCGACTCTACAATTGTCGACAACTCAGTCGACATAGCCGTGATGCTTCCCTTCATGCTCGATCAGGAGAAACCCGACAAGCAGACTCAGCTATACACCGAGTTCTACAAAGGATTCCTCATCGCAGTCGACAGCCTGCGCAACATAGGCAGCAAAATCAACATCCGCGCATTTGACACGGCGGCAAGCATCGACACCGTGCGCAACCTCATGACTTCGCCCGACTTCGGTGTATATGACATCATAATCGCTCCCGACGACGAGGCTCAGCTCAATGCCATCTCGGACTTCGCGCTACAGCATGACATGAATGTAATGAACATCTTTGCCGTAAAGAGCGAGTTGTACAAAAACAACAAGGCTGTAATGCAGGCCAACATCCCCCACTCCGACATGTATGACGAAGCCGTCACCGCATTGCTCGGCTCCTACATGGACTACATGCCCGTGCTGCTTATCCCCAACGAAGGCAAGACCGATAAGATTGAATTTGTCAACAAGCTCCGCTCCGAGCTGTCGTCACGCAACCTCCCATTCACCGAGATACACTATTCGGGCTATCTGAAGGAGAGCGACCTTGCACAGCTTGAGCATGACAACCGTTACATATTCGTACCCGCTTCGGGAACACAGACCGAGTTCTCTCGCATCATAGGAGCTCTGAAGACCTATCGCGAAAATCTTCTGGACTACAACAATGTGCGCCTCTTCGGATATCCCGAATGGATTACTTTCCGCAGCGACATGCTCGAAAATCTGCACACGATGAACTCAACTATCTACTCACGCTTCTTCAACGACGACTCAAGCTACCGCTCGCGTGACTTCGCCGAACTCTACAAGCGCTGGTACGGCTCACCCATGATGAGCGCGATTCCCGTACAGGGCATCCTCGGATTCGACACCGGATTCTATATAATCAATGCGATACACCGTGACAACAACGGGTTGAACAATTCACATTACTCTTACGACGGAATCCAAAGCGGCTACCACTTCTCAAAGCCCGCCGAATCGGAAGGTGTAATAAACGACCGATTGTACTTCATCAATTTCCGTCCGTCAGGAGTAATCGAAAAACTTCCACTGTAAATGAACATGATTCGCAATATAGCATTGGCTCTGCTGCTGTCGGTCGTTGGCTTGACCGCATCGGCACAGGCTCACTATACCTCAAAAGTAGCGATAGGCGGTAAAGCCGGTGTCACACTCTCCAAAATGTCGTTCGCACCCAGTACCAAGCAATCATTTGTAGTGGGTGAAACGATGGGTATAACAGTGCGCTATTGGGAGGAGCGTCACTTCGGACTGATAGCCGAATTAAACCTGGAGCAACGCGGATGGAAGGAGAATTTCGAGGGTGCGCCGTTCAGCTTTGAACGCAAGCTCAACTATATACAGCTGCCTCTTCTCACCCACATATTCTTTGGAGGACGCACCGTAAAAGGGTTCTTCAATCTCGGTCCCGAGGTGGGATACATGATCAGCACAAGCTATTCATCCAACTTCGATGTCCACAACATAGCCAACATACCCGACTTTCCGCCAAACCGCGAAACCGACCAGATGGTATTGGAACCCACCAATAAGTTTGACTACGGAATATCGGGAGGCGCGGGCATTGAATTTACAATCAAGCGCAAGCACCTCATAAATCTCGAAGCACGTTACTACTTCGGAATCGGCAACATATTCCCCGATGAGCGTCGTGACACATTCTCGGCTTCACGAGGAATGTCGATACTCGTCACTCTGGGCTATAGCTATCGACTGAAATAATAAGCTTTTTAAGAGCCGGTTCGACAATAAATGTCAACGGCTTTAAATCTTGCCGGGAGCAGTGAGGATGTGAAACACGAGGTCATTGAGGATGTCGTAGGAATCCATACGCGACCCCACACCCTTGCTGCGACAATCGGCTACACGAATCTCGTGCAGAATCTCAATCAACTTCCACGCATTGTAATTGCGCATTC
>ERZ1504592.348-NODE-348-length-10209-cov-2.583120_pt1 | contig 10209 bp, 6 predicted proteins | sample MGYA00571820_ERZ1504592 | MGnify/ENA primary metagenome ERZ1504592 (study PRJEB39906, sample SAMEA3182050) | gut metagenome | biome: human; feature: gut; material: Stool; isolation source: human stools | place: Canada | collected 2012-02-22 ... | reverse complement strand
CATCGAACCGTTCGCATTCGACCTCTCCTCGCCCAACGGCATCGAAACGCTGCAAGTGACCGTCGGCTCCACCAACAGCCAGTTCCTGGCGTCGATGGCCGCCATCCAGTTGCCCGAAACATTCGACCTCTGCGCCCTCGACGCATCTTCGGCGGCAGGGATTATCCTCAAGGGCTTCGGCTACCCCGTAGGTAGCGAGCTCAAAGGACAGACGGCCAAGAGTTTCAACATCGCAGGGCAGATCAGGGCGCTCTATGAATTCGACGGTACGCACACCTTCGCCTTCACGATGACCGATGCAAAAGGCGTCTCGTCCGAAGCCGTACTGACGCTCGCAGTCGATAAAAGCTCGGGGCAGACGGGCCCCCGGATCACGTGGCGCGGCTACGACATCGACCAGCAATACGAAGTGCAGAAGGACATGGTGATCGACATCGACATCGAGGCCGACAAAGGCATCAAGTCGTTCTTCGTGACGATCGACTCCGAAACGCTGAGGCCGCTGCTGCCGGTGATCAAGCTGCCGGAGAAATTCGACATCTGCGACATCCCCGACGAACTGGTCGAAGTCCTGCACGGCGAATTCGGGTTCCCGATCAACGAGCAGGTAAAGAACCGAACGTCGGTGACCTTCTCGATCACCAAATTCGTCGAGATACTGCTGAAAATCCCGGGCGAGCATAATTTCGTCCTCGACGTGACGGACAACGATAATGTACTGACACACAAGACTGTCAAACTCATCGTCCACTAAAGCCGACCGATAATGAAACGATATATCTCATATTTTGCCGTACTGCTCGCGGTGCTCCTCGGCGCGGCCTGCTCGAAAGACGACTCCGCCGCGGGCAGCGACAATCGCACGGGCGTCATGGCGATGACGGTCTCGACCCGGCAGACAGCCGACACCGGCGAATACGACCCGTTGCAGCACCAGACCGTCTACATCTACAACGACGAGGGCGGCCTGCTGCGCAAATACACCTCGAAAGAGGCCTGTCCCGAACGGTTGGAACTGTTGGCCGGCACCTACCGCGTAGCGGTCGAAGCCGGAGAGGAAGCCCCCGCCGATTTCACGAAACGGTTATACAAGGGCGAGGAGACGTTCACCGTCAAACCCGGCGAAACCACAAACGTTGCGGTCGTCTGCCAAATCGTGAACACCGTCGTAGAGGTGAAATTCGACGATTCGATCCTCCAGAACCTCGCCCCCGGCTATTCCGTATGGATCGCCGGCGGGGAAAAGGTCGACGAGCAAGCCGCCGAAGCGGGCAGCGTCCCGGCGCTCAGGTTCACGGCCGAAGGGACGGGTTATTACACCCTGCCCGGAGGCATGACGTCGTTGGCCTGGCTCTTCCGCGGAACGCATGTCGAGGGTAAGAACGTGGAAATGGAAGATTACATCCCCAATGTCAAAGCCGGCGGCAAGTATACCCTCACGTTCAAATATTCGCCCGATCTGCCCGGTTATATCGACTGTGTGCTGATCAGCGTCGACCCCGGTACCGACGACAAGGACGACGAAATCATCTTCAGCCCCGATCCGGCCGTCATCAGCGAAGGGTTCGACATCGCCGAAATCCAGAAATACGTTTCCGGGGAGAAGAAATACCGGATCCTGGCCTTCTCGGAACTGACCCGGTTCACGGTTTCGGTAGGCGACAAGAGCTACGACGCGCTCAACGGCACGACCGAGGGCATCTCCCTCGAACCGGTCGACAAATACAACGTCCGGCTGACGCTCTCCGATGCGTTCTTCGCTTCGTGCCAGGCCGGCGACCAGAAAGTGACGCTCCGCATCGAGGACGCCAACGGCGGTTCCTCGGAGGTCGCTACGACCTACCGCCTGGAGGGGCTGGTTCCCGTAACGGCGGACGACTACGACCTGTGGGCCAATACGGTCACGCTGCGCGTGGTTTCTTTCACGCCCGGCACCACCGTGCAATTCGGCCTGCGCAGCAGCGGCGGCGAGTGGCAGCCGATGGCAGGGACGTCGCAGGGCGACGATTTCATCACGGCGACCTATGCGCCCCAGTGGGTTCCGCAAACCGTAAAAGAGCAAACCGTATATACGCAGGCCGCCGGCACGGGAATCATCGCGACACACAGCTACGACTTCAGAGCCATTATCAACGGCACGGAAACTACCGGAACATTTACGGCCGGAGAGGTACAGCCAATCCCCAACGGCGACATGTCGGGCTGGAGCATGACCGGAGGCTTCGCTTTTCCCAACGCCGCGGGAGAATCGTTCTGGAGCAGCGGCAACAATACCATGACAAAAACGCTCTGCACCTCTACCGACGTGAAATTCGGGAAGTCTGCACCGGCTGCAAAACTAACCAGCACCAATATGCTGGTATTGGCCGCAGGCAACCTGTTCACAGGAGAATTCGCCTATAAAAGTTTCACAGGCACCGTCCAGTTCGGACAAACATACGCATTTACGGCACGTCCTTCGGCAATGAAGGGAAAATACCATGCCCACGTCGGCACGGTCGACAAAGTACGCACCTCGGGCGATATTTGTCCCTATATCAAAAAGGGCGATCCGGACATGGCTCGTATTTTCGTCGCGATCGTCGACTGGAACGCCCCGCATGAGGTCGTATCCGGCATGACGACCACCAAAGGTGCATGGGATCCGGAAAAAGGCATCGACAACGTATCGGAAGGCAAAATCCTGGGATACGGATCGCTCTGGATCACGCAATCGACGGATGGCGAGGATATGCAGGACGCCGAATTAGACATCGTATGGTACGACCACGAGACGCGCCCTGCCGAAGGGAAGTATTCGCTCGTGATCTCATGTGCCTGCAACGCTTACGGCGATTATTTCACCGGTTGCTCGAAAAACGTGATGTACGTCGACGATTTCGAATGGGTATATTAACGATTAAACGTAAACGCACAACAATGCGCAAGATAACCACCAGTACGCTCCTGGCACTCCTGCTCCTGGCAGGCACGGCGCCGGAGAGCCGTGCACAACAGACGAACGCCGCGGCGTCCCTCGCCCCGCAGGCCGACAGCACGAGCTGCATGCAGCACGAGGAACGTCCTCAGACCGTCAACGAAATGCGGCGCCAGCGCGGCCTTACCGAAAAACACAACCTCTTCGTCCCGCGCGGGCAATGGATCTTCGGAGGAACGGCCTCCTACTCGACCCACTCGAACGATACGTACAGGTTCCTGGTCATCGAGGGCATCGAATCGAAGGGCTACACGTTCAAGGTCAGCCCGATGATCGCCTATGCCTTCCGCGACAACATGGCACTCGGAGGCCGTTTCATCTATTCGCGCTCGCTGCTCAAGCTGGACAAGGCCGACCTCAACTTGGGCGGCGAGGACTCCGACCTGAATTTCGAACTGAACGACTGCTATTCGCTGCAACAGAGCTATTCGGTGGCCATGATCTGGCGCCAGTACATCCCGCTGGGCCGCAACAAGCGTTTCGCGCTCTTCAACGAGATGCAGCTCTCGGGCGGCGGTACGCAGGCACGCTTTGCCAAGGACTCCCCGGTGAAGGGCACCTACCAGACGGGCTATACCTTCTCGCTGGGCATCTCGCCGGGTATCATCGCCTTCGCCACGAACAACATGGCCGTCGAGGTCAACGTCGGCGTGATGGGCATCAGTTACAGCCACACCAAGCAGGTACACAACCAGGTGACGGTCGGCAAGCGCGACGCCAGCATGATGAACTTCAAAGTCAATATCTTCTCGATAGGGCTCGGCATGGCATTCTATCTCTAAACACGGCACGCACATGAAACGAATCATACTTTCCATTTTATCGGTATTCATCACGCTCGGCGCCGCAGCGGAGACGGAACAAGCCCTCCCCGCAGTGCAGCGGGCCGCTACGGCCGCAGTCGAAGAAACCCCCTCCGGCAACGAGGACACCGTGCCCCCGGAAACTTCGGACACCCCCGGAACGGGCACCGAAGCCACGGCGGAAACAGCTTCGGGACTCGCCGCAGAAACGGGCACCGCAGCCGCAGCGGGCACCCTCGGCGCCCCGGCGGCACCCTCGGCGCCGATGCCCGCAGCCATGCCGGCCGAAAAGCACAAGCGTCCCCAGGTGGAGCGTTTCCTGCCCACGCGCCGCCGCATCGACCGCGAGATCAACAAACTCAAATTCGCCTACAAGGGCGAAGTGATGATGGGTCTTACGGCCTCCTACGGTACGGTTTCGAGCGACGACACCGACCTCATGCTCATCTTCGACAACATCGATGCGGATGCCACGATCGCAACGGTAAAACCCTTCGTCGGTTATTTCTACCGCGATAACAACTGCATCGGCATCCGTTTCGGATACAGCCACATGGGCGGCACGCTCGACAACACCTATTTCGATGCGGGCGAGGGCAACGACCTCTCGGGGCAGCTCCCCTACGTCGATCTTTCGAGCGACGAATACTCATTCGGCATTTTCCACCGTTCTTATGCGGGGCTCGACCCCAAAGGACGCTTCGGACTCTTCGCCGAGTTCGAGCTGGCGCTCTCGACGGGACATTCGAGCTTCGCATACGACCCGGATCATAACGAAGGAGGCGCACCCAACCGCACCTACAACGACAAAACGCAGGTAAAGCTGGCGTTCAACCCGGGAGCTGCCGTATACATCTTCCCCAACGTCTGTGCGACGATTTCGTTCGGGCTGGGCGGCATACAGTATACGAGCATCACCCAGAAGGATGCCGACGGCAACAAGATCGGTTCACGCAAGGCTTCGAACATGCGTTTCCGGCTCAATATCGCGGCCATCAACTTCGGTATGACGATACATTTGTGGGACAAGAAAAAGCAGTAAACTATGAAATACCTACGCATACTCTTTTCGGCGGCGGCGCTCCTGCTGGCAGCGTCGTGCATCGAGAACGACCTACCGTATCCCACCATCGAACTCAGCATCCGCAGCATCGAAGGCGAGGGGTTCACGGTGACCGGCATCAGCCTCGTGAACCGTACCGTGACGCTCACGCTGGACGAGAAGACCGATATCCGCAAGGTCACCATCGACAAGGCGGAATTCGATGTCGCCACATCCAACCCGATGATGACCGACAAAGAGAAATTCATCAGCCAGATCAGGACTTCGCAGCCGCTGAGCGGGGAGTTCGACCTGCGGGCGCCGCTCTATGTCACGCTCTCGCTCTACCAGGACTACGAGTGGACGATCGTGGCCGAGCAGCCCATAGCCCGGTCGTTCACCGTCGCCGGGCAGATCGGATCGACACTGATCGACACGCAGGCGCGTACGGCCACGGCCTATGTCGCCGAAGGCACCGACCTGAAGGCCGTCACGGTCACCAGCCTCAAGCTGGGGCCTGCCGACATCACCGCCTACTCGCCCACGGCCGAGGAACTTTCCGCCACGGGCTTCGAAACGGTTCGTCTGGTCGACGTCACCTGCCACGGCCGCACGGAGCGGTGGATGCTCCATGTCCAGCCCACCAACGTGAAGATCGGTGTCCGCGAGATCGACCTCTGGAACAACACGGCCGTCGTAACCACGATGGTTACGCCCGAAGATTACGCCACCGCCGAAATCCAGTACCGTCTGAAGGGTACCGCCGACTGGCAGACGACGCAGAAGGGCGCACAGGACGAAAGCGGCATCTTTACGAGCTCGATCGCACCCGAATGGACAAGCCTCACCAACGATGCGCGCATCCCCGTAAAACGCCTCGTCACGACCAAGGGCGTCTACGCCGGGCAAACGTATGAATTCCGGCTTCTCGTCGGCGGGCAGCAGACCGAAACCGCCGAATACACGGCACCCGCGGGCGACACGATTCCCGACGGGAACATGGAAAACCCGGGCTTGTCGTGCTTCACGAGCGAAAATACGAATGCGGAGTTCTGGGCCAGCGGTAACAACACATTTGCGGATAAGCTCTGTAGGCAGGGGACTTTCAACGGAATGGGCGGCAGCTATTGCGCGAAACTGGCCGCGGCAGCCCCTCCCTTCGTCAACATCGCAGCCGGCAACCTAATGTCCGGCATCTTCTACAAAGACGGCCCGTGGACGGGCGTAGTAGAATTCGGACAGCCCTACAACTGGACGGCGCGCCCTTCGGGCATGAAGGTGAAATACCACGCGACACTGGGCACGATCGACGCAAGCAAACATTCCGGGGCCCCGGTCGGCATAGGCGACCCGGACAAAGCCCGCATTTTCGTCGCCATCATCGACTGGAACGCCCGGCACCGGGTCGCTTCGGGCACCAAAGACCCCACGGGCATTTGGGATCCGGCGGAAACCACCCAGACCGCAGAAGGGAAACTCATCGCCTACGGGTCGCTGTTCGTCGACAAGTCGACCGAAGGCGAGCAAATGGTAGAGGCCACCCTGCCGCTCAACTTCTACGACCCGGCTGCGGGACGCCCCACCGGCAAGTACAGCATCATCATCTCCTGCTCCACGAGTGCCTACGGCGATTACATGGTGGGCTGCACGACGAATGTAATGTACGTCGACGATTTCCAGTGGGTCTATTGACCCGGCGCCGGACAAGTCCGCCGGCAACTCAGAAGATATAAAGAGAAAAGGCTGAACCCCTGGGTTCAGCCTTTTTGCTGTAGATTCAGACTTTTCAATTCCTGCCGGAGTTATCTCCGAGCAATCCGGCAGTATTTGTCATAGCGTCCTATCACGTCGTTCACGTAGGCCAGCGTCTGCCGGCTGCCGGTGAAACGTCCGCACTTGACCGCCTCGCTCTCGTAATACTCGGGCTGCGCCTTGAGTTGCAGGTAGCGGGCCACGACCTCCCACGAATTGGGATCCTCGCCGTTGAGCCGTGCCAGGCGCCTCGCATCGTTCACATGGCCGATCCCGCTGTTGTACGAGGCCAGGATGATGCTCATCCGATCCTTCTCGGGAGTCCCCTCGGGGAAACGGAGCGTGTTCATAATCTTCGACATCAGCTTGTTGGCCAACCATATGTTGGTCTCGGGATTGGAGACCTGCTCGGTCGGGACGTCGAACTGGCGTGCCACCGAGGGCATGATCTGCATCAGCCCGCGGGCCCCGCTGCGCGAGGTGATGTCGGGCGTGAACCGCGATTCATGGTAGGCGATGGCGCTCATCAGGCGCCAGTCGTGGCCCTCTTTTTCGCTGATGTTGCGAATGACATTGTCATAAGCCGAGATCACATAGTCGCCCTCACCGAGCAGCGAATTGCCGAAATCGGCCGCATCGTCGTTCAGCAGCATGTCGTCCGTCACGGGTGTGCTGAACTGGGCGTTAAAGCCGTAAAAAGTCGTCAGGATTGTTAAGAACGCAAAAGTTAAAACTGTCTTTTTTAACATAAAATGTTGTTTTGCGGGCAGTTCATACCGCGCAGAACAATACGCTAATCATAGAAACCCCATGAGATACCGATTTTAAACATGCCCGGATTGAGCGGGTAACCCGCCGCGGAGAAATACTCCCCGTTTCCGAACAGTCCCTTGTTCACATGCTGATATTTGAGGAATATCCGCATTCTCTTCCACTTTCCCATGACGAAGGCGTCCATGTAGGGGTAATTGCCTACTTCGACGTCCCGTTGGTTGTAATAGGCCGACAGCGCAGGGTTGTAACTGGGCGCATAATAACGCGTGTTATAGCGTCCGTCCAAACCGATCTGAAGGCGTAATACGTTGCGCACGACCCAGAACTCGTAATAATACGAAAGGAACGCGCTCAAAAGCGGAACGGGTGCAACTTCTTGATTCGTACTCCACTGCAACAATACCCTGTTGTCCAAATGAAGTCCGCCTAAGCGGAAATCTTTGCGAGCGTACACACTCGTGAGGCTTACGTTGTCACTGCTTTGGGCGATCTGGCTCTCCTTGTCGTAAAAGATCTTGTTGCCGACCACACCTTGCCATGCCCCCGCTTCAAACGCATAATCGGGGACTGAAAACTTCACCTCGAACCGAGTTTCATTCTCCTTATTCAAAGGAGTGGACCACACGTAGTGGTTCGAGAACAGATTCTCCTGCCAGTAGTTGGGCGAACGCCGATCCATCGTGAACCGGCCTTCGAGAATCAGGGGGTGTCCGCGGAGATATCCCGTCAGCGCCAGGTGGGCGCCGATGGTGAGGTCTCCGCCTCTGTATCCCGACGGGTAGAACTTGAGGTTCGCGTCCCAGTCGACATATTTCTTTATCTTTCCTCCGACGGAACCGTATGCGAAATAGCTGGTCTTGTTGACCTTCGTATACTTTCCCGTCTGGTAATCCCTCATTTCGAATTGCGAGTAGGTATGCATGTCGATACCGATGCCTGCATCAATCGTGCCTACCACGCCGTTACGATCCCAAGGCTGTGCCTGCACGAAGAAGCGGTTCGAAATCACACGCTCGTAGATCGAGTCGCGCGTCTGGTCGGGGTTGATATACCAGTTCTGGTAGTAGTCCAGCGTATCGGGCACGAAATTGCCCTGTTCGTCCCGGTGCGCCCTTTCGTCGATATACCGCGCATATTTGTCCGAATAGACCTTGCTCCACGAACTGTACTGGAACGAATGGCCGATATAGACCGCCGACAGGTCGGCGAGCGAAAAGTCGTTCTCCGTCACGCGTTGCAACGGCAGGGCGTAGGACTGCGTGATGAAAAAGGCGTTGTTGCGGTAAGTGTTCTGCGCCTCGGCATCCGACAGCTTCATCGGCACGCCCGAAGGCATCTGGAACGTCGTATCTGCGATAGCCCATGTCCCGACCACGCCGCCGTTCTCCTGCTGTTCGATGTGGTTGTTGTAATAGGCCGCATGCACCGAATAGCGCTTGCCCGTATGGCTGAAGGCGACCGACAGGTTGTGGTTCTTCGTCCGTGACCAGACATATTGTCCGCGCGTTCCCCGTGCCTTGTAGTCGACGTTGAACCCGGTCGTGGGCGAAATATTCTGCGCGTGCATGATATTGAAGTTCTCCTCCCGGAAACGCTTCTGCCCCGACTCGAGGTACGTCATGCGGATGATGGGCTTCTTCGTATTGTAGAACGGAACGTTCTCCATGTCGTACGTATACGCATAGTAGGGGCTCGCAAAACTGAAATCAAAGAACTGCGGCCGCCGGAAATAGTTCATCGGCAGCGATGTCTGCCCGAGGGCGCCCTGCGCGATGTCGCCCACCTCCTCGCGGAAGAAGGGGTAGTCAATGCGCCAGTCGGTGAGCGTCGTGTCGAGCGGGCTTATCTCCACGCGGTTGTAGTCGCGCTTGACGCTCCAGCGAAAATTGTTCAGGGCGCGGATCGAATCGCTGAAAAAATACGATTCGAGCGGCTTGCGGATCCGGCGTTCCTTCTTGGTCGTATCCTGCGGCTGGCCGTCCTGGCCCTCCTCCCCCTCCTCGCCGGTCTGCTCGTAAGGGTTCGTACCGTAAAGGTTCCCCGTCTCCCCGCGCTGCTGGGCACGCTGCAGCGTCCTGGCGTTGAAACCCTGCGAACGGACGATGCCGGGCGCTGTAAGGAACAGACCGAGCAAAGCTGCCAGCAATATTCTATTCGTCAACCTCGACATGGAACGCTAATCCGGGGCAAAATTAATAAAAATTCTTAAAATACACAACTATCCGGCTTGTCCACAGCCTTTTGCCTTCATCGACAACCAGCGTACGACCGAGGTTGCGATGTAGAGGACGATCACGACCGGCACGGCACGGACACCCAGCACGGCCAGCAGGAGCGCCGCCGATACAATAAAAACATAACGCACCCCGTTGCCTTTCCAGGCGAAGTGCTGGAATTTGAAGGCGAACATCCGCACGGGCGAAACGAGCAGCCACGACATCACAGGGATGAGCAGCAGCAACCAGTAACCCAAGTCGAAACCCGTCTTCACCTTAATCCACCCCAAAGATATGAAAAACAGCGCATTGGCTGGAGTAGGAAGGCCGCAGAACTCGGTATGCTGCGTCTCGTCGATATTGAATTTCGCCAGCCGCAGCGCCGAGAAGGCCGCCACCGCGAAACAAAGTGCACTGCCGCCGTAGCGCAGCCATGCTTCGGCATCCGCAGGCAGGGAATTGTTCCACAAGACGAAAAGCACGGCCGACGGGGCGAAGCCGAACGAGACCATGTCGGACAACGAGTCCAGTTGTACGCCGATGGCGGAAGGGCATTTGAGCAGCCGGGCCACGAAACCGTCGGAATAGTCGAAAACACCGGCGGCGATCGTGAGCCAGAAAGCCAGCGCCAGATCGCCGTAAACC
>ERZ1504592.342-NODE-342-length-10406-cov-3.632306_pt1 | contig 10406 bp, 10 predicted proteins | sample MGYA00571820_ERZ1504592 | MGnify/ENA primary metagenome ERZ1504592 (study PRJEB39906, sample SAMEA3182050) | gut metagenome | biome: human; feature: gut; material: Stool; isolation source: human stools | place: Canada | collected 2012-02-22 ... | reverse complement strand
GAGGCCGCCAACAAATTCGCTGCCGACTCCCACAGCAACATCGGCAAAATAAAGACAGCCAACCAAGGTCAATTCTCAATCGAGAACCGCGACCCCTACACTCCCTATATAAAGAATGTACGTGTCGTTTCGACCATAGTGTTTTACATAGAAGACTAAACCGTAAAGGAAACATGCACTCCCGGCAGGATTTACTCCTCCCCGGGAGTGTTTCATTTAAGCGGAACCGCAAACTCGCCACGCCATCGGCATTTCAGCCATGCACTATAGTCACCGTCGACAATCGACATCCTCCGACACAGTTTCGTTAACGTAGATTTCCATTTTACACAGTTAATGCGTATCTTTACGGAAAATTTTAGTATCACGACTAAAAACAACATTTTCAGCAAGAACTATGTATAGGACTAACACCTGCGGAGAACTTCGTCTTGCCGATGCCGGTAAAAAAGTGACACTGGCCGGATGGGTACAGCGTGTCCGCAAAATGGGCGGTATGACATTCGTTGATGTACGCGACCGCTACGGAATAACTCAAGTTGTGTTCAACAACGACACCGACGCATCGCTATGCGAAGCCGCCAATCATCTGGGACGAGAGTATGTCGTGCAGATAACGGGCACCGTTGCCGAACGTTCAAGCAAGAACCCCAACATTCCCACCGGCGACATCGAAATCATCGCCGAAAATCTTAACATACTCAATAAGTCGGAAGTGCCTCCCTTCACAATCGAGGACGACACCGACGGCGGCGACGACCTGCGCATGAAGTTCCGCTATCTCGACCTTCGCCGCAACTGCGTGCGCAACAATCTTGAGCTGCGTCACAAAATGACTATGGAAGTGCGCCGTTATCTCGACGGCAAGGGATTCCTCGAAATCGAAACCCCGATGCTCGTAGGCTCCACTCCCGAAGGTGCGCGTGACTTCGTAGTGCCCTCGCGCATGAATCAGGGACAGTTCTATGCCCTGCCCCAGTCGCCGCAAACCCTGAAGCAGCTTCTCATGGTTTCGGGCATGGACCGATACTTCCAGATTGTAAAATGCTTCCGCGACGAAGACCTGCGAGCCGACCGCCAGCCCGAGTTCACTCAGATCGACTGCGAAATGAGCTACGTTGAGCAGGACGACATCATCGACCTCTTCGAGGGCATGGCCAAGCACCTCTTCAAGGAGTTGCGCGGCGTGGAGCTCACCGAGCCGGTCCCGAGAATGCCATGGGCCGATGCAATGAAATATTATGGCAGCGACAAGCCCGACACCCGCTTCGGCATGAAGTTTGTCGAGTTGATGGACATCATGAAAGGCCACGGATTCGGCGTATTTGACAATGCCGAATACATCGGCGGCATCTGTGCCGAAGGCGCAGCCCACTACACCCGCAAGCAGCTCGACCAGCTCACCGACTACGTAAAGCGTCCGCAAATCGGCGCAAAGGGCATGGTCTATGCACGCGTGGAAGCCGACGGCAATGTCAAGTCAAGCGTCGACAAGTTCTATTCGCAGGAGGTGCTTCAGCAGATGAAAGCCGCATTCAACGCCAAGCCCGGCGACCTCATCCTCATCCTCAGCGGCGATGACGCAATGAAAACCCGCAAGCAGCTGTCGGAACTGCGCCTCGAAATGGGACGCCAGCTCGGCCTGCGCGACAAGAATAAATTCTCATGCCTCTGGGTAGTCGACTTCCCCATGTTTGAGTGGAGCGACGAGGAGCAGCGACTTATGGCCATGCACCATCCGTTCACTCACCCCAAGGACGAGGACATACCCCTCCTCGACACCGATCCCGCAGCCGTGCGCGCCGATGCCTACGACATGGTAATCAACGGCGTAGAGGTGGGCGGAGGCTCAATCCGTATCCACGACAGCCAGCTGCAAGCCAAGATGTTTGAGATACTCGGCTTCACACCCGAGCGCGCACAGGAGCAATTCGGCTTCCTCATGAACGCCTTCAAGTACGGCGCACCCCCTCACGGAGGTCTTGCCTACGGTCTTGACCGCTGGGTATCGCTGTTTGCCGGCCTTGACAGCATCCGCGACTGCATCGCATTCCCCAAGAACAACTCGGGACGCGATGTCATGCTCGACGCTCCGGCTCCTCTCGACCAAAAGCAGCTTGACGAGCTCGCGCTGTCAATCGACATTCCCGAGAAAAATTAATCGGTCATGCTCATAAGCGACATAATCGCAGCAATAGAGCAGGAAGCACCTCTGTCATTACAAGAGAGCTACGACAATGCCGGTATGCAGGTTGGCGACAAGTCAGCCCTGTGTACCGGCGTGTTGCTTTGCGTCGATGTCACCCCCTCGGTAATCGACGAGGCCATCGAGCGCGACTGCAATCTCGTAGTGTCACACCACCCTCTCATATTCCGCGGACTTAAGCACATAACCGGCGCAACACCGCAGGAACTGGCCATAATAAAGGCCATAACCGCAGGCGTAGCCGTCTACTCGGCCCACACCAACCTCGACAGCGCCTCACGAGGCGTAAACTACACCCTCGCACGGCGGCTGGGAATCGCCAAGCCGTCGCCGCTGGAGTGTCCCGACCCTGCAAATCCCGGAATCGGCCTCGGCGCAGTCGGCGATCTCGAGCTGCCGCTCACCCCGATGAAGCTGATTGAGCGCGTAAAATTAGTGTGTCAATCGCCAATCACGCGCTGCAGCGCCCTGCCCTGCAGCATGATAACACGAATAGCCCTGTGCGGCGGTTCGGGCGCGTCGCTCATAAACGCCGCCATAGCTCACAAAGCACAGGCATTTGTCACCTCCGATGTCAAATATCACGACTTTGTAGACTATTCCGACCGGCTGTTGATAATCGACATCGGCCACTACGAGAGCGAAATGTGCACAAAACACATTTTTTATCATATACTTAGCGGAAAATTTCCTAACTTTGCAGTTAATTATTCTGAAACAGAAAAAAATCCGATAAATTACTTGTAAGCTATGGCTACCGACAAGAACAAAAACGAAGTACTCTCAGTGGAGCAGCGACTAAAATCATTGTATGAGCTGCAGACAATCCTCTCCGAAATCGACCGCATAAAGACAATTCGCGGAGAATTGCCTCTTGAGGTAAAGGATCTTGAGGATAACATCGAAGGACTTCGCACCCGCATCGAAAACTTCCACAAGGATGTGGAGGATTTCCGTAAAAAGACACTTGTTGAAAAAGAGAAAATCAACGAGGCTCAAGGCAAAATCGCCCGTTACAAAGAGCAGCTCGATAATGTGCGCAACAACCGTGAATTTGACCTTCTTTCAAAGGAAGTCGAATTCCAGACTCTCGAAATCGAGTTGTGCGAGAAGCACCTGAACGAGTATGCCCGTGCAATCGATGCAAAGACCAACGAAATCGCCTCAACCGAGGAGAAGCTCCGCGACAGCGAGCACATCCTTAAAGAGAAGAAAGCCGAACTCGACGAAATCGTATCGGAAACCCGTCAGGACGAAGAGCGTCTGCGCATCCAGGCCAAGGAAATCGAGCCCCGCATCGACGAGCGCACCCTCAAAGCATTCAAGCGCATTCGCGACAATGCTCGCAACGGACTCGGCATCGTCTACATCCAGCGCAACGCCTGCGGAGGATGCTTCAACCGCATTCCGCCGCAAAAGCAAATGGAAATCAAGATGCACAAGAAAGTCATAGTGTGTGAATACTGCGGCCGCATCATGATCGACCCCGAACTCGCAGGAGTTGCCGAGCACGAAGTTGCTGACAAATAGTCGATTCCGCACCATCGCATAACACAACCTCACAGCCCAATGCTTTTCCCGTTGACTGTGAGGTTGATTTATGTCGCAGCCACATCTTTTTTTCACAAAATTCACGCGTTTTTATATGACTAAAATTTTGCCATATCGAAAAGTATGCGTAATTTTGTCGCGCAAATGCAAAAACAGTAAAATAATCAAAAACTAAATATCAAAAAATGATCATCGTACAAGTAAAAGAAGGCGAAAACATTGAAAAAGCTTTAAAGAAGTTTAGAAGAAAATTTGAAAAGACCGGCATCGTCAAGGAACTTCGTAGCCGTCAGGCATTTGAAAAGCCCAGCATCACCAACCGCAAGAAGATGATGAAGGCTGTTTACGTGCAGAAACTCCGCATGGTCGAGGAATAATTTATATTTTCCCTCACTTTTATTTGGTAGAATCACAAGAAAAAGCTAAATTCGTAAAAAGGCCTCCCGATAAGAGGCAAACTTTTTAACGAATCGTCATGTTAGCTTCTTTCTTGACATATATACGGTGTGAGCTGAACTTTTCAGCCCACACCGTTTCTGCATATACACATGACCTTCAGCAATGGGCCGACTTCGCCACCGGAGGCGCCCCCGACAATCTCCAACCTCATGATGTAACCGCCAACGACCTAAGGCTGTGGATTGCATCACTCGCAAAGTCGGGCGACGCTCCCCGCACCATCAGGCGAAAGATCCAAGCCCTGAGGGCATTCTTCCGCTACATGATGCGTTACCATGGAATGACCTACAATCCCGCGGCCGAGCTGACCCTCGCCAAGACCGACAAGCCCCTGCCCGTCTATGTAAGACCCAACGAAACCGACGCCATACTCAACGCGCCGCTCGACACCGGCGACTTCAACGAAACGCGTAACAGGCTCATCATCGACATGATATACTCCACAGGGCTCCGATGCTCCGAAATCCAAGGACTGATGGACAAAGATGTCGACACCGCACGGGGTGAACTAAAAGTGCTCGGAAAGCGTAATAAAGAAAGAATTATACCATTTGGAAAAGAACTTTCCGACATGATTACGACATATCGCAAATTACGTGATGACACCGTTGGCACAACCGCCCCAAACGAGTTCTTCGTCAGAGAATCAGGCGAACCGCTATACCGCAAGCTGATCTACAATGTCGTGCACAAGGCTCTCGCCGGAAACACAGTGGCCTCGCGGCAAAGTCCCCACGTATTGCGGCACTCATTTGCAACCGACATGCTCAACAACGGAGCCGACCTCTATGCGGTGCAACAACTGCTCGGACACCAGTCACTTGCCACAACGCAAGTGTACACTCACATAACTTATCGAGAACTTAAACAAAATTATCAACAAGCACATCCACGTGCACTAAAAAAAGGAGGAGATTATGGACGTTAACATTAAGTCAATCCACTTTGACGCTACCGAAAAACTGCAGGATTTCATAATCAAGAAAATCAACCGTCTTGCACGCCACAACGAGTCCATCAGCAATGCTGAAGTGACCCTTAAGGTTGTTAAGCCGGAAACATCTATGAATAAGGAAGCGGGCATCAAGATTTCAGTGCCTCAGCAGGATGACATCTTCGCATCAAAAATCGCCAACTCATTTGAGGAAGCCGTTGACCTATCCATCGAAGCTCTTGAAAGGCAACTTGAAAAAATAAAAGGTCGCAAATAATACAACACTAAGAGCCGGTTCGACAATAACATTAAAAAGGGGCTGCTAAATGCGGCCCCTGTTCATTTTATCTTAACCGGTTTTATCTTAACCGGTTTTCCTAAATCACAGCCGTAAGCAGCTTGGCATTGCCTTCTATAGCAATCGAGCGCGTCGATGCCGGCACAAGCAGCGTTTCACCACGGCCGGCTGTCGTAACGCAACCGCCGTCGGTAATCACCTTCGCCTCTCCCTCGACACACATTATTATAATAAACGACTCCCCGTCGCATTGCAGCTCAAGCCGGTCGTCGACAACTACGAGCTTTATGTCGAAATACTCGCAATCAATCAGCGGAGTAACGCCTGTCGCATCCTTGTCGTAGTCCCTTCTATAATCATCGTAAACGTTGTAATCTATGGCATCCTTGGCCAACTCGGTATGCAGGTCACGTGTGTTGCCTTCCGAATCCCTTCGGTCAAAGTCATATACACGGTAGGTGATGTCGCTCGTTTCCTGAATCTCGGCAAACAGATTGCCGGCACCGATTGAGTGGATACGGCCTGCCGGCAAATAGAACACATCACCCTTGTGGGAATCATGCGCAGCCACCACATCCATTATCTTTTTCTCCTCGACAAGCCTCATATAATCATCGGGAGTTATCGATTTCGACAATCCGGCATATATCTTGGAGCCGGGCTGTGCATCGATTATGTACCACATCTCGGTCTTGCCAAAACTACCGTGACGCTTCATCGCAAGCTCGTCGTCGGGATGCACCTGCACCGACAGGTCCCTGCGAGCGTCTATAATCTTTATCAATAATGGGAATTTATCGCCAAATCTATCATACACCGGTTGGCCCACAAGCTCTCCTTTATATTTGTCAATAAGCTCCTTCAGATTCAACCCCTTGTCAGGCCCTTCGGCCACGACCGACTCATGACCCGGAACGCCTGAAACTTCCCAGCTCTCTCCTATGCAGTTCTTATCGGTCACAATTCCTTTATAAGAGGCTATTTTATGGCCTCCCCAAATCACCGTTTTAAAATACGGAACAAACTTGAATGGTCGTAATATCATATTTGATTCAGTTTCACGCAGCGAAAATAATAAATATTCGTCACTTGGCAAACGATTAGCACCGAACGAAAGCACCATAAACGGTGTTGAATATTATATATCGACTTAAAACAATTAAAAATTTAACAATATGAACTCGAAAAGCAATCTTATAACCTATCTCTTCGTTCTTGCGGCAGGCATATTGCTTATAATAATGCACCAAAAAGCCGACCTGCTCAAATGGATGGTCATCATAATGGGAGCAATGTTTGCCCTGCCTGCCATAATCGGCATATTCATGAACATGTCACGCAGCAGCAAACGCAACGAAAACAACACCGCCCAGAACATCTCGTCAATAGGCGCGCTCATACTCGGCGCCATAATGATAATATGGCCGCAGCCCTTCGTGGGATTCTTCGTCTATGTACTTGCCGCCATACTCGTAATCACCGGAGCGTGCCAGATTTACTTTCTTGCCGCCTGCTGCCGCCCTCTCATAATGCCTTGGTGGCTCTATCTGCTTCCTGCGTTGATTATCATTGCAGGAATCGTAATAATATGCAGTCCGTTACGCACAATCGAAACCACATTCACCTTGATAACCGGCATTGCTCTTGTTTGCGCAGCAGTAAACGCTCTGCTCATATACCTCGGCTCCAACGGCCCGAAGGAAAAAGTCGAGCGCGTGACAATAGAGAATGAGTAGCCTACAGTCTATCTATTCACATCAAAGCGACGACGCACATAGTCCATTATAACTTCGGCGACATCGTCCATCGGCATCAACGAAGAATCGATTGTGAGATCGTAAGTCTTCGCATCGCCCCAGGTCTTATCGGTATAGAAGTTATAGAAATTGGCACGCAGCTTATTGGTCTTTTCGGCCATGGCGCGTGCCTGTTCTTTTGTCGGCTTGTCGCCTCGGGTCATTATTCGCTTCACACACTCATCCATGGGAGCATGCACGAATATGTTGACACATCTCGGATGGTCACGCAGTATATAGTCGGCGCTGCGCCCCACAATGACGCAAGAATGTCCGGCGGCAATCTTGTTTATGAAGTCGCTTTGCGCCCTGTAGAGATTGTCATCGCTTATAGATGTTGAACCCGAATAGAAGTTATAAGGCTGATATCCCATGGCAAACGAGAACATGCCGCTCAGAAAACGCGGAAACTTTTCATCGGACTTTTCAAAGAATTCAGGACTTACCCCGGCGCTCTTGGCCGCTTCCCAAAGGAGCTCCTTGTCATAATAGGCAATACCGAGTTTCGAGGCAAGCAATTTACCGAGTTCTCTACCGCCACTGCCGAATTGTCGGCCTATGGTTATTACAAAATTCTTCTCATCCATAATCTATAGGTTTGAACGATGCAAATATACGGAATATTCGTTGAAAAAGAATGTCCGACAGGACAAAAGCCCCACATTCTCTATTTTTTTCATCGAATATTCTTCGTATCTTTGTCGCACAACTTTATTTGCCCACTTATGAATGAAGACGACAAAAAGCTCCTGAGCAAGGATTCCGACGGTCTTTTGACCTATGAATACATAGCCAATCACATATCATCGATTGATGACGACCTTGACTACCTTATCGACAACATGATGCGTGTCGACCTCAGCGGACAGTTCATTGTAAGCGCGGCACGATACCTCTTCGCTATCGACGCCGAGCATTACAACAACGCTGTATCACGACTGATAACCGCCGCTATCGAAAAAGACCGTGAACACCGCTACATTGGCGACCTGCTTCCATTGTGGGGTGCCGACTATCAGGACCATGTAGAAGAGCTCAGCAAGACCGACAACAATTTCCGCCGCATATACAAGCGACTTTATCCAACCGGAATATAAAAACGCAATCAAATTATTGTATGTCAAAATTAAAATCAATCTGGCTGATGGCTCTTATAGCCATAACCTTTACTCAGTGCGCCAATACCCGCTCCGAGTCAAAAAATGAAACTGAAACCGAAACAACCAAAACCGATAGCATCATGACCGATTCAACCGACATAATCGTCGACATCGCCACTTCGATGGGCGACATAAAGGTGCGCCTCTACGGCGACACCCCCAAGCATCGCGACAATTTCGTGAAACTCGCCAACGAAGGCTTCTACGACGGAGTACTCTTTCACCGCGTAATAAATGAATTCATGGTACAGACCGGCGACCCCGACTCCAAGAACGCCGCCAAAGGCGCCCAGCTCGGATCGGGAGGCCCCGGCTACACTATCGACGCCGAATTTGTATATCCCAAGCACTTCCATAAATACGGCGCTCTTGCCGCCGCCCGTCTTGGCGACGACATAAACCCCGAACAGAAATCATCGGGCTCGCAATTCTACATCGTTACCGGAAAAGCCTACAACCAGTCGCAGCTCAAGCAGATGGAGCAACAGCTCGGAATGATGCAGAAGCAGCGCATATTCGACAACCTCGCATCGATGAATCGCGACAAGATAATGGAACTCCGCCGCAACCGCGACAGCGTGGCTCTGCAGAACCTGCAGCAGGAGCTGCTGGCAATCACCGAAACCGAGGCTGCCAAGAATCCCGCCAAGCTCACCGACGAGCAGATAAAAGCCTACTCTACCGTGGGCGGCACTCCCCATCTCGACGGCACCTACACCGTATTCGGCGAAGTAATCAGCGGCATGGATGTAGTCGAAAAGATACAGAAAGCAGAAACCGACCGCAGCGACCGGCCTGTCGACGATATAAAAATCATCAAGATGACAGTCGAAAAATGATAACGGTAAACCGTTTTACGCTATCTAACGGATTGCGTGTCGTACACAATCATGACAGTGCCACCGCAATGGTGGCACTCGACATATTATATAATGTAGGAAGCCGTGACGAACGCACCGAGCGCACCGGTATGGCCCACCTTTTCGAGCACCTGATGTTCGGAGGCTCGGAAAATGTGGCCGAATTTGACAAAGCCCTTGAAAATGCCGGTGGCACAAATAACGCATGGACCAACAGCGACTTCACCAACTTCTACGACATAGTGCCCGCCCATAACGCCGAAACCGCGTTTTGGCTTGAAAGCGACCGCATGAAAGGACTCGCGTTCAGCGACAAAGCCCTCGAAGTACAGCGGCAGGTGGTGTGTGAGGAGTTCAAGCAGGTGTGCCTCAACCAGCCCTACGGCGACTTGCAGCACTACCTCAACGGCCTCGCCTACAAAGAACACCCCTATCGCACTCCGGTCATAGGCAAAGAATTGTCACACATCGAAAACGTGACGCAGGATGAAGTGCGCCGGTTCTTTTACGACCACTATGCTCCCAACAATGCCGTGATTTCAGTGACAGGCAACATAACGCTCGAGCAAACACGCGAGTTTGTCGAGAAATGGTTTTCCGACCTGCCAATGCGCAAGATTGCGCCAAGGCTCTACAATCAGGAACCCGAACAGACCGAGCCCCGCCGACTTACCGTAACGGGCCGTGCTCCCCAAACCGTAATCGTGAAAGCCTACCACATGCCGGGATACAGCCATCCCGACTATCCGGCCTGTGACATAATCACCGACCTTCTTGCACTTGGTCGCGCGTCACGTTTCTATCGCAAACTGATGCTCGGCACCGAAATGTTCACCAAGGCCGATGCATCGATTACCGGAAGCGACGAACCCGGACTGTTGATGCTCTACGGATACCTGCGCGACGGCGTAAGCGTGGACGAAGCCGAAAAGGCTCTCACCGACGAAGCCATGTCGCTGATCGACAACCCGCCGTCGGACTATGAGTTGCAGCGCACGCTCAACCGATTCGAGTCCAATTTCACTTTCGGCTCAATGAACTATGTAGCACTTGCATCGACCTTGACCTTAAGCGAAATGCGTGGTGAAGATGTAAATTCAATCATTCCTCGTTACCGTCGGCTCACATCGCCCGACATAGCG
>ERZ1504592.340-NODE-340-length-10418-cov-2.933224_pt1 | contig 10418 bp, 6 predicted proteins | sample MGYA00571820_ERZ1504592 | MGnify/ENA primary metagenome ERZ1504592 (study PRJEB39906, sample SAMEA3182050) | gut metagenome | biome: human; feature: gut; material: Stool; isolation source: human stools | place: Canada | collected 2012-02-22 ... | reverse complement strand
GGGCAGCTCCTTGATCTTCAGGTTGCGGAACGAAGCCGGGTAGCCGTGGTCCTGGAGGCACAGCACGCCGCGGCGCGCCAGTCCGTATTCGGGAGCCGTCTCCCATTTGCCGCTGTTCTTGCGGGCGAACCAGTCGTCGGTCCAGGCTTCGAATTCGAGGATCTTGCGGCCGTTGAGCCAATGCTCCACGTGGCCGTTGTCGCAGACGATGCGCGACGAGTTCCACTCGCCCTGCGGGTTGACGAACAGCGAATCGGGATCGGGCAGGTGCATGGCGTAGTCCACGCCCAGTTTCTGCCACTCTTCGAGTTTGTTGGGGGCATTGACTTCTTCCCAGCCCTCGTTGTCGATCAGCTGGTATTCGGGGCCGGTTACGTAGGGTACCTTGAAATAGGGGTCTTCGACCACGTGGTAGATCATACCGCTGTTCCCTCCGTGGGAGAGTTTCCAGTCCCAGTCGAGGATGAAGTTTTCGTACTGTTTCTTCGTAACGATGTAGCCTGCCAGGTCGCTGCCGTCACCCTTGGCCTGGATGCAGCCGTCGACGACATGCCACGGCATGGTCAGCTCTTCGCCGTTGTAGTCCTTCCACTGGTCGAGCGTCTTGCCGTCGAACAACAGCTGCCAGCCGTCGGCAATCTCCTCTTTGGTCAGCACATTCTGTTGTGGCGCACATGCAGCGGCAGCGCAGAGCACGAGTCCCAGCCCGCACGCTTGCGCGAGCTTTCTGCGAAAATAAGTTTTAGTCAGCATAATTTATGATTGGTTAAATGGTTCCGTGGCCGGGGTTAGGACAAAAATACCTATTATTTATGATTATTCCAGCGCACGTATAGAACTATATAGAGGTTTGACAATCTATATAGCATTACATATCAGGGTTTTAAAAACCGAATCCACACCCCGGATTATATAGACTATCCGAAAGATCAGAGACCGATCCGCGACACCTGCTGCTCGAAATTGTCCCGATCCAGCGCCGCATTGCGGAGTTTGGTGCGGTAGGTATAGACCGTCGCCGAGGCACAGTTGAGCAGCGAAGCGATGTGTCCGCTGTCGGTAATCCCGAGCCGGATGGCCGCCAGAATCCGCAGCTCGGTGGTCAGCGATGCGTCGGCGCGGGGCGCAAAATGCGACTCGGGCTGCAGGAGGGCATTGACCTGTTCGATGAATTGCGGGAAGATGTCGAGGAACGAGGAATCGAACGACTGGTAGAACTTCGCATATTCGCCGCTGACGGCCTGCGAGGTGTTCAGCCAGCGCACCAGTTCGTCGACGCCCTTGTTGCGGGCGACGCGGCAGACCTCGCGGCGGAAAGTGTCAATCTGCTTGATGTAATGGACGGAAAGGTCGATATAGTGGCAGACGTAACGGTCTTTGATCCGGTTGGAGTCGACCAGCGCGCCGTTGATCTCGCGGATATGGTCGTTCTTGGCCTGCATCTCGTCGTTCTTCGCCTGTAACTGGGCGCTCATGTCAATCAGCTGCCGGTGGTTGCCGCGCAGGCGGCGGTGCTGCCACAGCACGTACCAGAGGATACCGATGAGGACGACCAGGAAGACACCGGCCAACCAGATCGTCGTGGTCATCATGGCCTGCCTTTGGGCGATGTTCGAGGAGATGGCCTCGCTGATCTTGACGGCCGCGGAAGAGGAGACCGGTATGCGCACCATCGACCGGCAGTGCATGGCGTCATCGGACGCGCTGCCCATATAGGCTGCCGCACGGTCGTAATCCTTGCGGTCGAACAGCAGCAGCGCAAGGTCGTACAGCGAGGCATAGGAACGGGTGCCGGCACGCAGGTCGGCGACGGACGATTCGGCCAGGTAATAAAGCCGCAGGTCGTCGTCGCCCCACGCCCGCGCGATGCCTGCGAGGCCGTAATAGAGAAGCGCCAGCTCCTGGTAGTCGGGATTCCGGGCCGTATAGGGCTCGAGTAACTGTACGGCCTCAGCGAAGCGGCCGCTGTCGCGCAGAGCGGCAGCGGCGATCCGCGCCTGCGTCCACTCCGACTGCCCGGGCACGGATATGTGCCTGACTCGCACCACCGTATCGCGCCATGCCGACCGCACGGCTCCGTCCTCGGCTTCGGCCGCACGCCGGGCGGCGATCGAGGAGTAGCGCGAATGCCATGCGGCATACTCCGCAGAGGACATGCCGGCCGTATCTATCCTGCGGAAAAGTTCTTCGGCAAGCCCCAGCTGCCCGCGGCCCAGCCAGACGTCGATGTCGGCAAGCAGGGCGATGCGGCGGATATCCTCCGACCCGGCAGAGGCGGCCAGCCGGTAAAGGCGGTCGACGTAATAAGCCGCCGAATCCAGCTGGTAGGTCACGTAATTCTGCGACACGGCGAACAGGCGCCACGCCCGGTCGCCGGCGTTGCGGGCACGCGCCACCTCCCGGCGCAGGCTGTCGTTCTGCGCCTGCCGCCACTGCTGGTAACGATCCTTGCGGGAAAGTTCCGCATCCAGCCGTTCCAGCGCCGCTTCGGTCTGAAGCGAGTATTTTGGGTGCCGCGTACATCCTGCGAGGGAAATGCACGCCAGAAGCACCCACAGGAAGCCGGATCGGGCGGGAAGGGTTCGCAGCATCATGGTTTCGGGTTTTGTGTCAGACAAAAATAAGACAAAAGCCGTTCAATACAAACTTTCCGGGCATAATTCGTCCGCCCTGTCGTCGGAAACCGTCCCGGCAGGACAAACCGAATGCCGCGAAAATTACGGCCAAATGCCTCACGCCATGTTGAAAAACACCGCGCAAGCGGAAAAATATCGAGCAAAACCGTTAACTTCGCAGCAAACGCAAACGACAATGAATACCGAAGCAAACCGAAAGACAGAGTGGGTCGTCGGGATCGGCGAAGCACTCTGGGACATACTGCCCGAAGGGCGGAAGATCGGCGGCGCTCCCGCGAACTTCGCCTACCACATGTCGCAGTTCGGGCTGCGCAGCTGCGCGAAAAAGGGGTGGGACATATGCTGGAAACGGTGCCGTTCCCGACCGGGACGGTCGAAGTCACGCTCGACGGGGCGGGCATCCCCAGCTACGAGATCCGGCAGGGCGTAGCCTGGGACAACATACCGTTCACCCCGCAGATCGAGGAGCTCGCCCGGCACACCCGTGCAGCCTGCTTCGGGTCGCTGGCACAGCGCAGCCCCGTATCGCACCGCACGATCGGGCGTTTCCTGGAAACGATGCCCGACGGCGAGGGACAATACAAGGTCTTCGACATCAACCTGCGGCAGCACTTCTACACGCAGCAGGTGGTCGAAGAGTCGCTGCGGAAGTGCAACATCTTGAAGATAAACGACGAAGAACTGGCCGTGGTCGGCAGCATGTTCGGCTTGGAGGGGATGCAGCCCGGGGAGCAGTGCCGCACGCTGCTCGACAGGTACGGGTTGCGGATCGTGATCCTCACCTGCGGCGCCGCCGGGAGTTCGGTATTCGCCCCCGACACCCGGTCATATATCCCCACGCCGCGCGTCGAAGTAGCCGACACGGTCGGTGCAGGGGACTCGTTCACGGCATCGTTCCTGGCCGCCCTGCTCTCGGGGCTCGGCATCGGGGAAGCACACAGGCTGGCCGTGGATGTCGCGGCCCACGTCTGCTCGCAGCACGGCGCCATGCCCCGGCTGCCGGAACGGTTTACCGCTCGGCTGCGCAATGACGGCCCCGCCATACGATAGGGACGACCGGGACGCACGGAATGGGCATCCCGCCCCGGATCGCCGCTCCCCTATCCGGCATAGCTGTGCATGCCGCCCAACAGGAAATTGACCCCGAAATAGGTGACCAGCACCGAGAGGAACGCCGCGATGCAGAACCAATGGAAGAACAACGGCCGGCGGAACCACGGCAGGGATCCGGCATGCAGGGGCAGCGCATAAACCAGCAGCGTAACGAGCGCCCACACCTCCTTGGGATCCCAGCCCCAATAGCGTCCCCACGACACATTGGCCCAGACGGCGCCGACGAAGATACCGGCGGCGAGGCAGAAGACGGCCGGATAGAGCATCAGCCGGCTGACGGCCTGCAGCTGCGCGGCCGCCCCGCGGGCGCGGCGGTGCAGGACGACCCCTGCCACGCCGCCGAACATAACGAACGCCAGCAACGCATAGGCCACCATGACCAGCATCACATGGATGCAGAGCAGCGGCGAGTCGAGAACCGGCATCAGCTGCGTGATCTGAGGGTTCGACTCCCCCATCATCGAAACTATCAGCGACAGCCCGGCGATCAGGTAACCGAAAGGCAGCAGGAACAGGAAGCGGCGGGCGAAGAGCAGCGTGAGCAGCAGCGTACACCATGCCATGAAGCGCATCGTTTCATAGCCGTTCGAAACAGGCCAGTGGCCGCTGACATAGCCCCGCAGCGCCAGCATCAGCGTAAGATACAGTCCTCCGGCGGCAACGCCCGCAAGGAGCCAGCCCCGGGTTTTCGCCCCGAAAGCCCGCCCGCGCACCATCCGGCGGCAGGCATCGAGGAATCCTCCGATCCCGGTCAGGATGAATGCCGCGGCGAGCGGCAGCGACCAATCGAGCCGGTTATAAAGTTTTTCGGCACGGAAACGCAGCCCGGAAGGCATATGCGCCCCGCCCTCCTTCTGCTGGTAGCTGCGGATCTTGCGCAACACCCCTGCGACCCCCGCCCAATCCCGTTTTACGACCAGTTCGCTGACGTAGTTCATCGCCCGGCCGATAAAGAGCGCCTGCCCGTGAGGCAGCTCCCGCGGCAGGCCGTCGACCTGCGACGCCCAGCGCAGCAGGCTGTCCGAAGGGTCGGTATAGGGAAAAATCCGCAGCATACTGCCCGTGCAGACCATCCCGATGATGTTGAATTTCTCATCGGCCTCGCCCGCCGGACGCCCGGCAGCCCCTTCGAGCCGGTATTCGTTGACCCGGTTGCGGAAATCCGACAGCCGCGCATAACGCCCGCCGACCTCCAGCAGGCGGCGTGCCCCGGCACTCCTGATGCGGATCATCGGTTCGCGTTTCCAGTCGTCGTAATAGAACAGCCAGCCGGAAAGCACCTGCTCGGGCGTAAGTCCCCGGTAGCGGCTCTTCCCGCAGAGTTTCACCGTAAAATCCTTAGCCAGGGTCTGCAACGGACAGATACGGTCGTTGTAGTAGACATACAGGTCGCCCAATTCCGCGGCGACCTCGCGCGGAAGCGTCTGCGGCAAGGTGTCAGCCGCCCGGGCACCCTGTACGGCCGCCGTACAGAGGACAAGACACAGCGCCGCCTTGCGGAGCGCAGGGCTGCGCAGCAACCGCCTGAAACCCCCGCGCCTGTCGCACAGGAACGCCAGCATGGAAACGAGCAGCAGCCCGTACCCGGCATAGGTGATGCCGATGCCCCACGGATCATACGAAACGGAAAGGGTCGTACCCCGTCCGTCCTCGTCATAGGCGGACTGGTAGAACCGATAATTCCGGAAAACCAGGATGCGGTTCATGCCGACTTCACCGTGCAGCGACCCGTCGTCGGCCGTCAGGGTGAGAAGGCTGACGAAATCCATCGGCGCACGGGTGCCGGCATAATACTCGATGCGGAAATCGTCCAGCCGGGCCCGGAAGGGCAGTATTTGCTCCGAACCGTCACGGCCGGCGAATGCGGTCGCCCCGGGATCGCCCGTGCGCAGGTGCAACGTCCCCTGCCGGCCGAAGAGCCATGTCACGGAAGCCCCCGCGAGGATGACCGCGAAAGAGAGGTGCAGCAACAGGACGGCGGGCCTCCGCCACAATTTCCGGCGGAACAGGCAGGCCAGCGCCGCGAGGGTGAGGGCACCCCAAAGCGCGGCGAACCAGCCCGCGCCGTAGATATGCGCAGCGGCGAAATCCGTACCGTATATCTTTTCAAGTACCGTGGCCGTAACGAGCACCGCCATCACGGCTCCGAGCAGCCCGAAGGCAAGGCGTTTCAACAGTTTCAACAGTTTCATCCGTTCGTTCGTGTGTGAATGCATCGTCCGGACACGGCAAAGGCCGATGCACGGGGCACCGGCGCTTCGCACATATCCGGGAAGGGTTAGATGGATTCGATGAATTCGACCACCGCGTCGCGGTCGTCCTTGCTCAGCGTGCGGAACTTCTCGACCGACCAGCGGGCGTCGCTCTGCGCCGCGCCATGCCACATGATAGCCTCGATGACCGTCCGCGCACGGCAATCGTGCAGGCGGTCGCTGGCGCCCGTGCACTTCTCGCTCAGGCCACGGCCCCAGAGCGGCGTCGTACGGCACCAGCCCGTGCGGATGTCGTTCACCATGAAGAGCCGGTGCTGCACCATGTCGGAGTAGGGCCAGATCTTCTGGTTAGGATAACGCGGCAGGCGGCTGTCGCCGTCGGCAAAGAAACCGTTGGGGTCGGTAAAGACATCGTCGCCCGTCGTCCAGGTCGGACGGTGGCAGGTGGCACAGCCGATCTCGGTGAAGAGCGTCTTGCCGCGTTTAACGTCCGCATCGTCGAGGTTACGCGCCGCCGGTACGGCCAGACCGCGGTGCCAGACCATGAAGTCGACATAGTCCTCATCGCTCATCTCGACAGGCAGTTCCTTGTTCATCAGATAGTTGTAAATATCCTGCGCAACGTCGCCCGTCTTGTTCCACGCCGGGAAAAGCGTGTAGAAATCCCGCTGCACATCGGCGTCCTTCGACGCTACTTCGGCATAAGCAGCGGTCATGTAGTGGTAACGGCGGTCAGAGCGGGTCACGTTGGTGATGTTCCAGATGGCATTGGCACCCGCCGCATCCTGCAACGGGCCGCGACTCAGGGCATAGGTATAGCGCAGCGGATGGGTGGTCGTCCCATAGGTCTTGACCCACTCGCCGTTCCTGAAGATCGCGGGATTGAGCGGCACGCCGTTCTGCTCCTGGCGAACGTACTCGGCTTTCAGGTCGCTGTCCGAAATGGCATCCAGCAAGCCCGTACCGTAGATGCCGATGGTCGATTCGAGGCGCACGCGCACCTTGGCATAGGGCACCTCGCCCTTGGCGCCGATCAGCGGCACGTAATAGGCGTCCTCGGGGATCGTCACTTCGGGATAGATCAGGCTGTAAGACTCGCCGTCGGGAAACTTATTGCCCCACTCGTCGGTATACTCCTGCCAGCCGATCATGATCTTCGATTCGTCGATCGGGGCTTTGAACGGCGCCACGGCCCGCGTTTGCGGCATACCGGTGAGCGATGTCAGGTAATTGTCGTCCTCGTCGGTGATGACCAGCAGATAGCCGTTGCCGATCTGGTTGGTGTTGAACGCGCCTTCGATACGCTTGCCGTGGCCGTAGCCCGGGTGGCAGTGCAGGCACGAGGTGCGGATATAGAGCGGCCCGAGGCCGTAGCGCACACCCGACGAGTTGGCCGTGAAGGGTTTTTCGAACAGCGCCTCGCCGTTCAGGAAACGCTGCGTCATCGCGGCGTCGTCATCGACGACCGGCGTAGGCTGCTCGTAGGCCACCGACGTGGTGTTGAAAGCCGTGCCGAGCTTGCCGCCGGCGTAATACTCCTCGGGAACGGGGTCGGGATTCGGATCGGGGGCGGGATCCGTCCCCTTGTCATCAGCGCACGCGGCAGCCATCAGGGCTGCCGAGATGCACAGGCTGTAAATCAAGTGCTTTTTCATTGCTGAAAATGGTTATTTTTCGACCGACAGTGCCGTCAGCGCCTTCGTAAGCGCGTTCACAAGGTCGTTATTGCAATAGGTGGCGGCATCCTTCCATGCCTGTGCCGTACGGTTGTCGACGAACGGGGCCGGGCAGGCCTGGATCTTTTCGATCGCCGTGGAAATCGCATTGCGAACCTCCGTATCGAGGACGGGGTCTACCACCTCGATCCAGTCGCTCACCGAAGCGTCGCCGGAGGTCATGCCCTGGTAGGTGTTCCGGATGCTGATGATGTTGTCGATGAAATCGGTCTTCGAATTCTGGCTGTAAGGCGACTCGATGTAATTGATATCCTCGGAGCTGGTTCCGTTGGCCGGACGGCCGATCTTCTGCGAGCCGACCTCCGTGGCGATGTCGATGCAGCCCTGGATGATCTCCTCGGCGGCATCCTTATAGTTGCGGTACTTGCTGCCGCCCTTCCCCGAATTGCGCATCGAAGCGCCGTAGTCGAAGGTCGGCTCCAGTTCGGCATCGCCCAGGATCGTCTGCTTCTCTTCGGTGACATTGTCCAGCCCCGCCCACGAAGCTTCGAGGCGTACGCACATGTTGCACAGATCGTTGGCCACACCGACCAGGTATACCAACTGGGGACGGGTGTATTTGCCGAGGGCGCGGGGGCCCGCATTCTCGAAGAGCATGTATTCCAACGCATGGAACCCGAGCAGGCCGTAACCCAGATTGGCGCTGACATAATCGGGATTCCTCTCGATCTCGGCCATCATACTGTTGTTGTTTAGCAGGTTCTGAAGCGCCGTGCCGTCCAGCGGCCAGGAGTCGATATGCGGGTCGATGTCGTAATCGGCCGCAGCGCCGTAAAGGTAGGCCTCGCTGAGCTCCCAGTGCTTGCGCGTGGTGATCCAGTCGTTGCAGGCGGCCTGCACCAGCGGGGTCGTAAGGGTTCCCGCGTCGAAAGCCTCCAGCATGGCCTCGCAATCCTCCTGCAAGGCGATGCTCCCGTCGGCCAGGGCCTTATAGGTCGGAATCACGTTATTGTCGACGAAATCTACGGCAGCATCCTTGAGCGCCTCTTCACGCTCGTCGGCAAACGTGTAATCGCCGTCGCTGTCGCTGCACGATGCGGCCCCGAGCGCCAGGACGAGTGCCGCGGCTGCATAAACGGAATTTTTGAACAGATTTTTCATATTCTCATTATGATTTGGTTAACGTCTGAAAAAGCCGGAATAGGCGATCCCCAGCGAAAGGGAGGGCTCGTTGTTGAAACGCCCCGTGCGGGTCTCCCCGGTGGCGGAGTCGGTATAGTCGTACGACCGGAGCAGGCCGATGCCGTACTCGGCCTTGATGACAATGTTCTTGATCGGATAATAATTGAACCCGACGGCTACCCGCTGGCGGCCGCACCAGTCCTGGCGGATCACCGACTTGGCGGTATCGAACATCGAATCGTAGAACTCATAACGGCCGAAGACGTAGAAGCGGTGTCCCCTCTCCTTGAGCTTGCGTATCTGCGAGAAGATGTCGTAACCGGCTTCCACCCCCGTGGCGATGGCGTCCGAACCCACATATTGCTTGGGCGAGGGCGATGCGTTGGGCATATCGCGGTTGAACTGGGAAATCTTGTCCGAATTGGTCAGGTGCCCGTAGTCGAAGTTACCGCGAACGATCCAGTTATGGGCATCGTAGAGGAAATCGAAGGCGCCGATCATCACCGTACCCTTCACGTCCTTGTATCTGTCCGCACCGGTACGGTTGGCACTCAGGGTATTGCTGAAACTGTTGCCAGCATAACCGCTCAGGCTCAGGCGCAAGCCCGGGACGGAGTAGTTGTCGATGCGGAACGCCCCGGCATAGGCATTGGCGATCTTGAATTCGTAGGGGCTTCCGGCACCGCCGCTGACCCAACCGTTGTCGCCGAACCGGTCGGAATCCAGTCCCGGCAGGAACATCACCTCGTAACGCCAGTCACCGGCACGTCCCCAGAGGCTGATGCCCGTTTCGTGCCATGTGCAGGGCAGGATCGTATTCTCGCCCTCGGGACGGTAGACCCCGAAGAACTCGGTGGGCATGTGGTGCTGGTTGGTTCCGCCGACAGGCACGATCATATGCCCCAGGCGCAGGTTGAAGGCCGGGCTGAAGCTTTTCTGGAGCCAGAACTGTTCGAGGGCGACCTCGCCGCCGCGTTCGATCTCCGACTCATACTCGCCGCCCTCCTCGAATTCGGTTTCGAAGGCGCTCTCCGTGCCGCCGTGCTCGAATTCGATCTCGGTGCCCATCGACCAGCCGCGCCCGAAATCGTAGCCCAGGTAGATGACCACATGCGGGAGGTCGAAGCGGCCGTGGCTTTTGTCATTCTTGTACTTGTCAGGGCTGATATAACGCAGGTAGTTGTCGCTGAAGAAATTGCGCGTCATGACGGCCTCGCCGTACCCGCCCACGGTCAGCCGTGAGGGTTTGTCGGCCTCTTTGCTGACGGCGGTCTTCACTTCGGAAGAGAGCTCGGCCCGGATCTCCGACAGGAGTTCGGCTTTCAGCTGTGCCTTCAGCTCGGCATTGGCAGCCGAATCGGCCGCGGCCGCAGGTTCGGGGGCGTTCACGGCTTCCTGCGCATGCAGGGTAACACCCGCCAGTAAGAAAATAGGGGTAAACAGTAAAATTCCAAGACGCATAGGCTCTCCGTTTATTTTGTTTGCGGTGGCAAAGTTAAGGTGCCCGCCAAGCCCGGACAATTCCCTGTTTTAGGTAATTTTCGGGACAGAATAATAACATGTAGGTATTGCTCCCAACGGTAGGGGAATGCGGCGGG
>ERZ1504592.339-NODE-339-length-10429-cov-3.307885_pt1 | contig 10429 bp, 8 predicted proteins | sample MGYA00571820_ERZ1504592 | MGnify/ENA primary metagenome ERZ1504592 (study PRJEB39906, sample SAMEA3182050) | gut metagenome | biome: human; feature: gut; material: Stool; isolation source: human stools | place: Canada | collected 2012-02-22 ... | reverse complement strand
TCTCTACGGCGTGGAGGTCAAGTTCTACAACATGGAGGTCGCGCTCGACGAGCACCTTGAGACCGCGCACCGCGGCCTTTACGTCATCGGCGACGGCAGCGGCATCACCCATTCCCTCTCCCACGCCTCGGCCAGCGGCGTCTTTGTCGCGCGCGATATCCTCGCGCAGAACGCCGGTTAAGCGGCTCTCCGAAACGCAAAAAATTCCGACCGTGAGAGCGGTCGGAATTTTTTCATGGCATTTTGCTCAGACCTTGAAGCTGTCCTTGAGCGTGACGGAGCGGTTGAACACCAGATGGTCGGCAGAGCAATCCTTATTGTCCAGGCAGAAATAGCCCAGGCGCATGAACTGGAAGCTCGGCGCGGTCCTGCCCTGCTTCTCGGTTTTGTCGTACTCCGCTGCCACATCGTGCATACGGGCCTCGACCTTGCAGCCGGTGAGCGTTTCGAGGGAATCGGGATTCATGCAGGCGAGGAAATCCTTGTCCGCACCGTCGGGCGCGGGATCGCTGAAGAGCTCGCTGTAAACACGCACCTCGGCGTCGATGGCGGTGGCGGCGTCCACCCAGTGGAGCGTCGCACCCTTGACCTTGCGGCCGTCGGCGGGGTCGCCGCCGCGGGAGTCGGGGTCATACTCGGCGGCGATCTCGGTCACATTGCCGTTTTCATCCGTCTCGTAGCCGACGCACTTGATCAGATACGCGCCCTTCAGGCGGCACTCGGGGCCGCCGGGGAACAGACGCTTATACTTGGGGATCGGCTCGGCCATGAAGTCGTCCGCCTCGATCCAGCACTCGCGGGAGAAGGTGATCTCATGCGTGCCGGCGGAGGGGTCGGTCGGGTTATTCTCGACCTCGAAGGTCTCGCTCTTGCCCGCGGGATAGTTCGTGATGACGAGCTTCACCGGATGCAGCACGCCCATCGTGCGCTCGGCGGAGGCATTGAGATCCTCGCGCAGGCAGTGCTCGAGGAAGGCGTACTCCACCACGCTCGCGCTCTTGGCGACACCGATGCGGTCGCAGAAATTGCGGATGGACTTCGGCGTGAAGCCGCGGCGGCGCAGGCCGCAGAGCGTCGGCATCCGCGGATCGTCCCAACCGGAGACGATGCCCTCCTCCACGAGCTTGCGCAGCTTGCGTTTGCTCATGACCGTGTGGTCGATGCCGAGGCGGGCAAACTCGATCTGGCGCGGCTTGCAGGGCACGGAGACATTGTTCACCACCCAGTCGTAGAGCGGGCGGTGCGCCTCAAACTCCAGCGAGCAGAGGGAGTGCGTGATGCCCTCGAGCGCGTCCTGAATGGGATGGGCGAAGTCGTACATCGGGTAGATGCACCACTTGTCGCCCTGACGGTGATGGTGCATATAGCGGATGCGGTAGATGACCGGATCGCGCATATTGAAGTTACCGGAGGCCAGGTCGATCTTCGCGCGCAGCGTGCGGCTGCCCTCGGGGAACTCGCCGTTCTTCATGCGCTCAAAGAGGTCGAGGTTCTCCTCCACGTCGCGGTCGCGGTAGGGGGAGACGGCGGGCTTGCCGATGTCGCCGCGGTACTCCTTCGCCTCCTCGGGCGTCAGGTCGCAGACGTAGGCAAGACCCTTCTTGATCAGCTCGACGGCGTACTCATAGTCCTTTTCAAAGTAATCGCTGCCGTAGAAGAAGCGGTCGCCCCAGTCGAAGCCCAGCCAATGGATATCCTCCTTGATGGCGTCGACAAACTCGACGTCCTCCTTGGTCGGGTTGGTATCGTCCATACGAAGATTGCACAGGCCGCCGAAGCGCTCGGCGGTGCCGAAGTCGATGGTCAGCGCCTTGCAGTGGCCGATGTGCAGATAGCCGTTCGGCTCAGGCGGAAAACGGGTGTGGACCTGCTGACCCTGGAAGCGACCACCCTCCGCAATATCCTCTTCGATAAAGGCGTCAATAAAGTTCTTGCCTTCGCTCTCGGCGACGGCGGCCTTGACTTCCTCAGCCATACTGAATCCTTCCTTTCTTCGCGCCTGCCTGCGGCAAGCAAAATAATGTTTGATTATAGTCCCTTTATTCCCTGTTTGCAACAATTTTATTGTATTCCTCGACAAGTTCTTCGCGCGTCGTCAGCGTACCAAGCACGTCGAGCAGCGCCGCGGTGGACAGATGCTCCGGCAGCGCCAGCGCGCGCAGCAGCGCGGCGCTCTTCGCTTTGCCCCCCGCTCCGATCAAGCCGAGGTCAAGAAGGTCTGCGTGTGTAACGGGATTTTCCTTTACGGTCGCTCCCTCTCCCTCAAAGGTCGCGCCCGCCGCGCGGAGCGCCGTAAGCAGCACCTCGGGCGGCATCCCCTCCACGCCGAGCTTGCCCTCCTTGCCTGCTCTGCGCTTGCGCTTTTCCTTGCCGTACACATCGGGAACATAGGCGTGCAGCACGCGGCCCGTCGGGATAGCTCCCTTGAGACGGTTGCGGATCACAAAGCCCGCGCCGTCGGGATCGGTGAAGAGAATGATGCCGCGCGTCTCGGCGAGACGGCGCAGCAGCGCCGTTTTCTCGCGGTCGTTGAAGATGCCGAAGCCGCCCAGCTCCAAAACGGAGGCGTCCACCACCTGCAAAAGCGCATTTTTGTCGTAGCGGCCCTCGACCGCGATGACCTCTTGGATTTTCGGCTTTTCCATCGTCACGCCCTCTGCGCGAGCTGCATGAGCAGCAGCTTCAGCTCGCCCTCGCGGTCGATGCCCTTTTCGCTCTTCATGCGCCGGTCGAGCTTCTGGCAGAGCGCCAGACTGTTCGCGCACCACTCGTGCGTCGTTTTCCGCGCCGCGTCGAGCAGCAGCCGCGCGGGATAGTCCGAGCGCATATTCCACAGGTCCATCAGCCAGAGCTTGTCCTTGCCCGAATCGAGCGCGAGACGCGCGGTGTAGAGCCGCCGCAGCTCCTTGGAAATGACGCCGAGGATCATGATCGGCTCCTCCTGCTTTTTGAGAAGCTGCCCCAGAAGCTCGCTTGCGCGGTCGTAGTCGCCCTTTGTGACGGCGCTCGTCATGTCGAACACCACCGCGTCGAGCACCGGATCGGCGACCGCGTTGATGTCCTCGACCGTCACCGCCCTGCCCTTGGCGTAGGCGCCGATCTTCTCGATCTCCGGCACGAGGCCGGTCATCAGGCTGCCGCAGGTGAACATCAGGTGCTCCGCCGTGCGGGCGTCGATGTCATGTCCCGTTGCACGGAAGCAGCGGGCGATCCAGTTGATCAGGTCGCTTTTGTCCTGCGGCTCGAACCGGACCTCCTGCGCCTTGTCCGAAAGCGCGGCATAGAGCTTTTTGTAGGTCTTGTTCGGCTTATACTCCACCAGATCGTAGACGAAGATCAGGCAGCAGTATTCCGGAAAATCGTCCAGCAGGGCGAGGAGCCGCGTCCGCTGCTCCTCGCCGAGCTTATAGAGGTCGCAGTCCGTGACGACGATGAGCGTACGCTCGGCCATCATCGGCATCGCCTCGGTCATCTCCGTCAGCTCCTCCATCGTCAGGCCCTTGCCCGCAACGCGGTGGAAATTGAACTCCTCAAAGCCCGCGGGGACGAGCTTCTTCTGCACCTCCTTGAGATAATACTCGCGCAGGTAGCTCTCCTCGCCGCAGAAAATGTAGACCTCGCCGAGCGTGCCGGCCGCCAGGTCGGCCTTGAATTTCTGATAGCCCTTAGCGGCTGTTTTCTTCTCTGCCATGATCCGCCTCAATTCACTGTGATATAAATATTTCCCTACAGGTCCGTCCGGTAAACGGTCACGCCCGCGTCCGTCAGACGCAGCAGCGCGTCCCGCGTCGGATGCCCGTAGCTGTTGCTGCCGACGCTCACCACGCCGACCTCTGGCATCACGGCACCCAGCAGCTCCTCGCTCGTCGAGTAGCGCGAGCCGTGGTGTCCGACGAGCAGCACCTCGATGTCCGGCAGCGGATAGCTGCTCACGAGCACGCGCTCGGTCCTGCTGTCCATGTCGCCGGTGATGAGCGTATCGAATTCGCCAGCCGCGCAGAGGATCGTCAGCCCCAGCTCGTTTTCTCCGCCCTCGCCCACCGGCGGATAGAGCGTCAGCGACGCCTCGCCGACGGCGGTCTGCGTTTCCTCCGTCACATAGCGGACCTCCACGCCGTAGCGCTCCGAGAGCGCGAGCACCTCGGACTTTTCGCCGTCCTCCTCCGCAATGTCGGGCAGATACAGTGTATCCACGCCGACACGGGCAAGCAGCAGCGCCAGACCGTTGGCATGGTCGGCGTGATAGTGCGTGAGCACCACCGCGTCGAGCCGCCGTATCCCTGCGCTGAGAAAATAGTCCGCGGCGACATCGCCCGCACTGATGTAGGAATTGCTGCTGCCGCAGTCCACGAGCACGCCATGACGCCTGGAGAGCAGCGCAACGCTCTCGCCCTGTCCGACGTCGAGCGCCGTAACATACAGGCTCCCGCGCTCGAATTGCAGCGCGTTGAACCGCGCCGTCACAAGAAGCATCGCCACGGCCAATGCGCCGGCGATCCACCAGCGGTACCTCCCCCGCCGCGCGATGGCGCAGACGGCGAAGAGCGCATAGACGTAGAGCAGCCACAGCACGGAAAGCGCGGTGTTGAAATAGAGCGCGTGGAGCGGCAGGCCCTCCAGCAGTCCCGAAACAAAAAGCACATACCGCACGCCGAGCGACACGAGCGGCACAAAGGCCGCGCCGACCGCCGGGACGGTCATGCTCAGCAGCAATCCGAGCAGACCCGCGCCGAAGACAAGGCTCACCATCCACAGGCACAGGAGGTTACTCAAAAGTGAAACGACGGAGAAGGAGCCGAAATAATATGCCCCAAGCGGCGTGGAGAACGCCAGCGCACCGAGTGTCGTCGCAAACGAGGTCAGCACGAAGCGCAGGAGGCGGCTCTCGGTGTGGATGGCTCCCGTCATCTTCGGCGTCAGCCACACAAGGCCCGCCACCGCCGAGAAGGAGAGCTGCAGGCTGATGCTCGCGATGGCGTATGGATTTTTGAGCAGGATCAGCAGCAGTGCGAGGCCGAGCGCCGTCGGCGGGTCCTTCTCCCGCCTGAAAAGCGGCGCGAGCTGCGTCATCGAGAGCATCACGCAGGCGCGCAGGATGCTCGGCGACGCGCCGACCATCACCGCGTAGAGAAACAGCAGCGGGATCGTCACCGCGCAGCGTGTGCGCCGGTGCGACGCGCGGAGCAGTCGGTCAAGCAGCTCGACGAGGAACATACAGTGCAGGCCTGAGACGGCGGTGATGTGATAGATGCCCGCCTCGCTCAGGTTCGACGAATCCTCCACGTCAAGATAGCGCTTGTCGCCGAGGAGCAGGGCGCGCAGAAAGCCGCCCTCCCGCTCGCCGTAGACGGTCTCGATGGTCTCGCCGAGCTTCTTCGCGATGCGCTGCGGCGCATAGCGAAGCGCACCCGCGTCACCCGTCTCATACGACGGCTCGCCGCGGCTGTAGAGCAGCAGATAAACGCCCTTGGACGTAAAATTGCGGATGTGGCTGCCGTCGCCCGAGGGATCGGTCGCGCTGTTGAAAAGCACCGTGTCCCGCACGCGCTCGCCCGGCTCAAGGGCGAGCAGGTCGAAGCCGCCGTAGTAGACGGCTCTCCCGCGCAGGCCGCGGCCCAGGATTCGCACCGTCGCCTTCGCGCCGTAATTCGTCTCCACGGCGTAGGAGCAAAGCTCCAGCTCCACGTCCTCCGTCGCGCCGATGAGCGCCTCGTTCGGCGCGGCGATGAAGCGCGCGTAAGCGGCGTTCCAGCCGAAGGCGAACGCCATGCTCAGCGCACACAGCAGCACGCGCCGCCGCATCGGGCCGCGCAGGAGAAGCCCGAGCGCCCCGAGCACCAGCACAATGCCCGCCGCCGGAAGCCACAGCGCGGGCGTGAGAAAATACTGCGACGCGATGCAGCCGAGCGCAAAGGCGGCGCAGAAGCAAAAGAGCGGGCGCGTCACGGCTCGTCCTTCAAGCCGAGCAGATAGTCGGTGCTGACCCGATAATACTGCGCGAGCTTGACAATGACCCATGAGGGCGTTTCACGCTCACCGCTCTCATAGCGTCGGTACACGCTGCGGTGCATATTCAAAAGCTCTGCGATCTCCTGCTGGGTCTTGTCATGGTCCTCCAGCAGGTCGCGCATACGCTTGATCTCCATGTGCATCACCTCAAGGCGATGTTACCAAATGGAAACATTCTCCTCGAAATAATGTGCCCATGCGGGGCCATGCTTAATATAGCAGTTTTTTCCAAAAGATGCAATCCGCATTTTGCGCCGTGCGGCGCAAGGGATTTGCCGCGCAAGGCGCGGCTACCGATCAAAGGGGACCATTCTTGACGGAAGAATGGCCCCCTATCAATCCCCCAAGACCGCAAGGGCTTCGCCCTTGACCTGCCATTGACTGTCCCTGCAAGAGCAAAGCTGCACGCGCTGTGCAAAGGAATGCCTGCCAGTTTTTATTGCGGCTTTCGATTTGGCTTGCACCTATGTCCGCTTGGCCGCTACCGCTGCGGGGTTTCGAGAGAAATTTTCAACGGCAGCTCGTACCAGCACTGCAGCAGCGGCTGAGCGGAAAGAGAAGCGCACCAAATCGTTCAGAAGATAAACACCGACATACGGTTGCTGAAATGAAACATCGGCAGTTCGGGGGTCAAGGGGCTTGCCCCTTGCGCTCTCTCGGGGTTCCAAAGGGGGGATTCTCTACGGTAGAGAATACCCCCTTTCGTCTTCGCCGCGCAGGGCGCGGCAAGCCCATACCCTTCGGTATGTTAAGTTCTCAGCCCGGAGGCCACGTCATATCCCGCCCCGCGAGCACATGGAAGTGCAGGTGCGGCACGCTCTGCCCCGCCTGCTCGCCGATGTTGGAGACCACGCGGTAACTCTCGATGCCCATTTCCTTTGTCACCTTGGCGATGACCTCAAAGATATGCGCGACCACGGCGCTGTTCTCGGCGTTGATGCCGGAGACGGACGCGATATGCGCCTTGGGGATCACAAGGAAGTGCGTGGGAGCCTGCGGCGCAATGTCGCGGAAGGCATAGCACAGCTCGTCCTCATAGACCTTGTTCGAGGGGATCTCCCCCGCCGCGATGGCGCAGAACAGACAATCGTTCTTCATGGTTTCGTTCTCCTTTCAAAGAAATTGATTCCGGTCGGAATGGTAATGATAATCCGCCTCGGCCAGACGCGCACAAAGCTCTCCCTTGTCCACGTCCAGCGAGGAGCACAGCTCATCCAGGCTCTCGTACTCGTCGCGCAGACGGGCGTTGCAGAAGCTCATGAGCATCACAGGATCGTTCGGCAGCTGCATCAGCCGACCACCTTGAGCACCAGATCATCCACCGCCGCGAGCGCGTCGTCGACCTTGCTCACCTCGGTGCCGCCGCCCATGGCGCTGTCGGGCTTGCCGCCGCCCTTGCCTCCGCAGATGGGCGCGATGGCCTTGATGATGTCGCCGGCCTTGACGCCCTTGGCGACCGCATCCTTGCCGCAGACCGCCAGCAGCGTGACCTTGCCGTCGTGGACGGAGGCCAGCACACCGACAACGCCGGGCTCCTTGTCGCGCAGGAAGTCGCCGAGCTTGCGCATGGCGTTGGGGTCCATGCCGTCGCGCTGGGCGGTGATGACCTTCAGGCTGCCGACCGTCTTGGCGGCGGTCAGGAAGCTGCGCGCCTCGCCGAGGGACGCCTCCTCCTTGAACTTTTCGAGCTTCGCCTTGATGTCCTTCAGCTCGCCGATCTGGGCCTCGAGCTTGCTCTCCAACTCCGCCTGCGTGGTCTTGAGCATCTGCGCCACGCGGACGATGCGCTCCTGATTGCGGCGGATCTCGGCAAGCGTCTGCTTGCCGGTGATGGCCTCGATGCGACGCACGCCGGAGGCGACGCTGCCCTCGCTCTTGATGCGGAACAGGCCGACCTTGGCGGTATTGTCAAGATGTGTGCCGCCGCAGAATTCCATGGACACATTGCCCATCTCGACCACGCGGACCACATCGCCGTACTTTTCGCCGAACATGGCGACGGCGCCCTTCTTCTTCGCTTCCTCGATGGGCAGCACCTCGGTCACGACGGGGATGCCCTCGAGCACCGCGTCGTTCACAAAGGCGTCGACCGCGGCGAGCTGCTCGGGCGTGATGCCCTCGAAGTGCGTGAAGTCAAAGCGCAGGCGGTCAGGCTCGACGAGGGAGCCGGCCTGATGAACGTGGTCGCCCAGAACGTGCTTGAGGGCCGCGTCAAGCAGATGGGTGGCGGTGTGCGCGCGGCGCACACCCTTGCGGCGCTCGACGTCGATGCTCGCGGTCACGGTGTCGCCGAGCTTGAAGCTGCCGGAGACGACCTTGCCGGTGTGCATATACTTGCCGCCCTTGTTCTTCTGCACGTCGGCAACTTCAAATTTTGCGTCGCCGCAGGTGATGACGCCGTGGTCGGCGACCTGGCCGCCCATCTCGGCGTAGAACGGGGTCTTGTCGAGCACGACGATGCCCTCGACGCCGCTCATCATCTCCTCGGCCTGCTCGCCCTCGACCACCAGCGCGACGAGTTTCGCGTCGTCGATGGAATCGTGGTCGTAGCCGACAAACTCGGTGGACGGAATGTCCTTCCCGAACTCGACGCCCGCCCAGCCGAGGTCGCCGAGCGCCTTGCGCGCCTCGCGGGCGCGGGTCTTCTGCTCGGCCATCGCCTTGGCGAACGCCTCCTCGTCCACGCTCAGCCCCTCGTCCGCCGCCATCTCGCGCGTGAGGTCGATGGGGAAGCCGTAGGTGTCGTAGAGCTTGAAGGCGTCCTCGCCGGAGAACTTTGTCTCTCCCTTAGCCTTGTGCTCGGCGAGCATATCGGAGAAGATCTTCATGCCGCCGTCGATGGTCTTGGCAAAATTCTCCTCCTCGGTGCGGATGACCTTGGTGATATAGCTCTGCTTCTCGCGCAGATCCTTGTACTCGCACTCATTGACCGCCACGACGGTGTCGACGATCTCATAGAGGAACGGGCGATTCACGCCGAGGAGCTTGCCGTGACGCGCCGCGCGGCGCAGCAGGCGGCGCAGGACGTAGCCGCGGCCCTCATTGCTCGGCAGCACGCCGTCGCAGATCATAAAGCTCGCGGAGCGGATGTGGTCGGTGATGATGCGCAGGGAGACGTCGCGCGCGTTGCTCTCGCCGTAGTGCGCGCCGGTGATCTCGCTGACCTTGTTGGTGATGTGCATGACGGTATCGACGTCGAACAGGGAGTTGACATTCTGGCTGACCATCGCCAGACGCTCCAGACCCATGCCGGTGTCGATGTTCTTCTGCTTGAGCTCGGTGTAGTTGCCGTGACCGTCGTTGTCGAACTGGGAAAAGACGTTGTTCCACACCTCAACATAGCGGTCGCAGTCGCAGCCGACCGTGCAGCCGGGCTTACCGCAGCCGTACTCCGCGCCGCGGTCGTAGTAAATTTCGGAGCAGGGGCCGCAGGGGCCGGAGCCATGCTCCCAGAAATTATCCTCCTTGCCGAAGCGGAAGATGCGCTCGGCAGGGATGCCGACCTCGTCACGCCAGATGGCGAAGGCCTCGTCGTCCGCGGGCGTGGTCTCGCTGCCGGCGAACACAGAGGGGTACAGGCGGTCCGGCTCCAGGCCGACCCACTCGGGGCTGGTGAGGAACTCCCACGACCAGGCGATCGCCTCATGCTTGAAGTAGTCGCCGAACGAGAAGTTGCCGAGCATCTCAAAGAAGGTGCCGTGGCGCGCGGTGTGACCGACGTTGTCGATATCGCCCGTGCGGATGCACTTCTGGCAGGTGCAGACGCGGCGGCGCGGCGGCTCCTCCTCGCCCTTGAACCAGGGCTTCATGGGGGTCATGCCCGCGTTGATGAGCAGGATGGACTTGTCGTTCTGCGGGATCAGGGAAAAGCTGGGCAGGCGCAGGTGGCCCTTGCTCTCAAAGAAGCGGAGGAACATCTCTCTCAGCTCGTTGAGGCCATAAACAGGATGGGACATTGTTGATTTCTCCTTTGTATGATAAATTTTTTGTCTTATTTTTTCTTGATCTCCATTCCGATCAGCTGCATATCGGGGTCAAAGGCGATGCGGAAATAGACGCTCTTTTTCTCGTACTTTCGCCGGATGACCGCGATGGCGTGCGGCTCGTCGGTGTCTGTCACGCCGGTGACCATCGTGTCCGTCACCTCCTTCGGCTCTCCGAGGCCGTCGGTCGCCGTGTCCATCACGTCCTCCAGGGCCGAAGCGGTCGTCGCATCGCGCACATCGCTGCGCAGTTCCTCGTAGACCTCGTCGTATTCGCCGCGGATCAGCTGGTCCATCACGCCGAGTCCGGCGCTGAGGACCGCGTCCTCCTCCATTCCCTTTGGCAAGGGATTTCCCTTTACCGCGCACGCGGTACAAAGAATCAGCGTCAGCGCTGCAAGCGAAAGCAGTATGCTCCGTTTGATCCTCTCTCACCT
>ERZ1504592.337-NODE-337-length-10466-cov-5.343483_pt1 | contig 10466 bp, 10 predicted proteins | sample MGYA00571820_ERZ1504592 | MGnify/ENA primary metagenome ERZ1504592 (study PRJEB39906, sample SAMEA3182050) | gut metagenome | biome: human; feature: gut; material: Stool; isolation source: human stools | place: Canada | collected 2012-02-22 ... | reverse complement strand
CTGCTGGAATACGACGACGTGATGAACTCGCAGCGCGAGGTGATCTACACGCGCCGCCGCCATGCCCTCTACGGCGAACGGATCGAGATCGACCTGAACAACATCATGTACGACTTCGCCACGACGTTCGTGGAGAATCACGAAGGCGTCGAATTCGACGATTTCCGTATCGAAATGATCCGCGAAGCGGCCATCCAGCCTTCGTTCGACGAGGCGGCGTACGAAAAAGCCAAGCCCCGCGAGCTGATCGAACTGATCGTTGCCGACCTGCAGGCCGCCTATACCCGCCGGATGAAGGCGATCGCCGATATGGTACGCCCCGTTATGGAGCGTGTTTATGAAGACCGCAAAGGCCAGCTGGACACCAATATCTACTTCCCCATCACGGACGGACACCTGGGCTACAACGTCCCGGTGAACCTGCAGCGCTGCAAGGATTCGGACGGGGAGGAGATCTTCAAGGTATTCTCCAAGGTGGTGATGTTCACCACGATCGACGACGCATGGCGCGAGCACCTGCGCGAAATGGACGACCTGCGCCAGAGCGTGCAGAACGCCACCTATGAACAGAAAGACCCGCTGCTGATCTACAAACTCGAGTCGTTCCAGCTCTTCTCGAAAATGCTCAACAAAGTCAATGCCGACGTATTGAGCACCCTCAACAAGGCCTACATCCCGGTACGGGAGAATACGGCCGAGAACGTACAGCGCGAACGCCAGGAGCGAGCCAAAGTCGATGTCAATAAGTTGCAGGCTTCGCGCATGCAGGCTGCGGCACAGGCGGGACAGGCCGAAAAACAGAAGCCGATGCCCGTGCATGTCGAGAAAAAAGCCGGCCGCAACGATCCCTGTCCCTGCGGCAGCGGCAAAAAATACAAGAACTGTCACGGCAAAGGTTTATAACCGCAAAAACGGACCGACGATGGGTTACAAGGAAGAGAAACAACACCAGCTCGACATGCGCTACCTGCGCATGGCACGCATCTGGGCGGAAAACTCCTACTGCGTGCGCCGCAAGGTCGGGGCGCTGATCGTCAAAGACAAGATGATCATCTCGGACGGCTACAACGGCACGCCGGCCGGCTTCGAGAATATCTGCGAGGACGAAACGGGTAAGACCAAATCCTATGTCCTGCACGCCGAAGCCAACGCCATTACCAAGGTGGCCAAAAGCGCCAACAACTGCGACGGCTCGACGCTCTACATCACCGCCGCCCCTTGTATCGAATGTTCGAAACTGATTATTCAGGCCGGTATCCGACGGGTGGTTTACAGCGACGATTACCGCTCCGAAGAGGGACTCGACCTGCTGCGCCGGGTCGGTATCGAATGCGTACAGATTCCAGGAGAAGAGTAGCCGCCCGGAATTCCGCTGACACGAATCTTCTATCCGCAAACAAATCGAGGGGAGCGTATTCTACGCTCCCCTCGATCTTTTATAAAATTCCGTCAACAACTTACCTCATCCGAGCGAACGACGAGAGTCGCTGAAAAACCACCGGATGCGGTTCCGACTTCATACCGCGATTGCTCCGGAACGAAGCCGTCCGCGCAACAGTTGCACCCTTTCGAGCGACATCCGCCTTGCGCGTCAATACAATATCCGAGCTACCCTGGTAGTCGATACCGTATTCCCCGTAACCGTCGTAAATCACACTTGGATAGTAAATCGCACCATCCGCCTCATAACCTTTAACCGTAAGGGTCTGAAGATCCTCCGAGATTTCGACCTCGAATCTCTTGCCGAACAGGTAATAATTTCCTTCGCCCGACATACCGATCAGATAGTTCTTGTAGTTCTTCAAGTAATGGAACAACGTTTCATCGTCTGCCGGAACACTCACCGTTCCGTCGGATGCAATTTCGAGGAACCACTTGGGTCCATAGTCCTGACGCGCTGCAACCTCATTCCCCTCCCAAGGATTGTACGACTCCGTACCCGGAACTTTTCCGGCCATAAGATCCTCCGGAGTAAAATACGGCAAAGCTCCGTCATAATCGAACCCGAGACATACCAAACGGTTCTGCGCCCGATAGTCCGCCGCTGTCTGCTCATCGGCTCCGGCGGCAATCGTCACGGGGAAGGAAACCTCGATGCCTCCGCCCATTCCGCCGACACATCCGGTCATGGTCGCCGTCCACTCGCCCTGCAAGGTCGTGAAAAGTTCCGACTCCACCGGCGGCAGCATGGGAGCCGTCGCCGTCCGAGCCAGCTCTTTGGCCAACGCAACGCTACCCTCGGTATTCGCCACTGATACGATCACCACATACTCCGTGTCCGGGTGCAGTTTCCGATGGGAATTCACCGCTCCCTCGGGTTCGAGCATGAGCACAATACTCTCCGAATCGATCGGATTGCCGTAATTCTTAGGCAGCGTTTCATCCGTATAACCGTATTCGAGATTCGCCTCGTAGTTGCTCTTGGTGTCGAAATAGTAGTAACCCGAAGAGGCATTGGCCGCTTTCATGGTCACGATCAGACTCTTGTGAGGATCATATCCATCCGTTCCGTCACCCGGAACGATCGTAACCTCGATCGTCGGCAATGCCATCTGAGGCTCACCCGAACGACATACAGTTTCGACGATCTCGGTAGGCACATCCCCGACCATACCGTAAACGACCACGCAATAATCGGTATTCGGAGCGATTCCGACGTCCCACACTTTCGTCTGCACGCCCTGAAGCGGTTCGCTGTAACGCAGCAGCATCTTCATCAGTTACGGACGAGCCATATCCTTGTAATTCAACTCATAATCATCCTTCTCGAAAGGAACGGCATAATATGAATCAACCGCCTCATCAGGCGTTATCTTCACGGCCAGCGCCAGCGAAGTGGTCTTATCCAAATCCTGCTCGACGACGATCTGCGCCTTGGAGTATTCTACCTCTTTCGTAGTCACGGACACCGAGGTTATCTCGCCCTTAATGACACCCTTCTCGTCGCAGACAGCAGCAAGAATCACATAGTCGGCCTTTCCGAGAATGAATATCGTGGTACCGTCGGGGTAAGCGTCGCCGTTCTTTACCGTATAACTCTGGGTGCCCGTACCCCGTTTACCGTCTTTCTGCAACAAGTCGGCCGGCTGGTAAAATACTCCGACCACTCCATCGTAAAAACTCTTATCGTAAACCACGTGCAGGTATTCATTGCCGTCCTTTCCGGCCGTAACGGTATAGGCCAGCGAATTGAAATCGGTATCTCCGGCCTTCAATTCAAGCTTATCGGGTATCTCCTCAGAACCAGGCGGAACGGGAGGAACATCTTCGGTCTTGTCCTTCGAGCAAGCCAACAACCCGCTCAGACAAAGCATCAGCAATAAAAATCTTTTCATAGAACTTCAAGAATAAAATGATACAATAAAATAATAGCTCAATAGTAAAGATAATATTTTTTCTTTATAATTTGTCATAAACGGTCTATTATTTTTCAAAAACGAGCTTTTTTTTTGACCCCGGCATGAAAAAAATCGAACGACCTCACTCAATCACTCGAATCGTATTACCTTTGCCGATCGTACAAATCACTCGCTACTTATGAATCGAATCGTCATCCTCGGGGCCACTTCCGGCATCGGACTGGAGATCGCCAAACTGTATATCGCCGCCGGCTGGCAGGTCGGGGCCGCAGGTCGCCGCACAGAAAACCTCGAAGCACTTCGGGCAGCGGCGCCGGACCGGGTAAAAATACGTTCGATCGACATCACGGCCCCGGAAGCGGAAGAGCGGCTGCTGCGGTTGATTGCCGATCTGGGCGGCTGCGACCTGCTGCTGCATTGCGCGGGCATCGGCTACAACAACCCGCAGCTCGACGCCGCACGGGAAATCGCAACGGCGGAAACCAATACCGTAGGGTTCACGCGCATCATGGACACGGCTTTCGACTATTTCCGCAGGCAGGGCGGAGGACATCTGGCAGCGATCAGTTCGATCGCCGGGACCAAAGGCCTCGGCGCAGCGGCGGCTTACTCCGCCAGCAAACGCTACCAGAACACCTATCTCGACGCATTGGCACAACTCTCACGGATGCAACGGCTCGACATCCGCATCACCGACATCCGGCCCGGATTCGTGGACACACCCCTGCTGCGCGAAGGGAAATACCCGATGCTGATGCGCCCCGAAAAAGTCGCCGCACGAATCGTCCGGGCGCTGGAACAACGGAAACGGCGCATCGTCATCGACCGCCGTTACGCCGTGCTGGTATTTTTCTGGAGGCTGATTCCCGAATGGCTCTGGGAGCGGCTGCCGATCCGCACGAAATAAGGCCCGTCAGCAAGATTTCTCCCGACACCCCATGCTCCCGCCACAGCTATCCACCTCTAAAATTTCCCCAATGACATCCCAACAAATCGCTGCCATCGCCGCCCGCAACACAGAGAAAGCCCGACGGATCATCCGAGATACCGGCATCATCGACATCTGGGAATCCGCCGGAGCCGAAATAAACCTGGTCGGCTCGCTCAGCACCGGTCTTTTCATGAAGCACCGGGACATCGACTTCCATATCTATTCGGCTGTCCTCCGGCCAGAAGATGATTTTACCGCTTTAGCGAAGCTTGCCGCCAATCCTGCCGTCAAACGAATCGAATACGGCAACTTGCTGGCGACGGAAGAGCGGTGCCTCGAATGGCACGCTTGGTACGAAGACCAGGAAGGCGAACTCTGGCAGTTGGATATGATCCATATCGAGAAAGGCTCCCGCTACGACGGCTACTTCGAAGAGGTGGCCCGACGCATTTCGGCGGCCCTGACCGATGAAACGCGCGAGGCGATCCTGCGGCTCAAGTGGGAAACGCCCGATACGGAAAAAATCGCAGGCATCGAATACTACATGGCCGTCCTGCGGGACGGCATCCGCAGCTACCCCGATTTCGTTCGCTGGCGCGAAGCACATCCCCTGACGGGTGTAGCGGAGTGGATGCCCTGAACCGGATCGCCCCCTATCTCCATCCGGCAGCGCTGCGATACCGTCGGCGCCCGAAATACAGACCTATAAGGCCGGGGGGAGGGCAAATCCGGTCGTCATCATTCTCAGCCTCGGGAAATATTCACCGACCTGCCCCGCTTCCAACAATCCCCTTCCCCCAAATATTGTCGGATAACCGCCGGACACGCACCCGACTCCCGAAAGGTAAAATCCCGCCCTCATATCGGGCCGAAAAAAATCCGCCGGACAGGTAAAACCGGCCCGGCGGATATTCAATTGTAATAGTATGGAAAATCAGAACGGGAGATCGTCCGGATCGTCCGCAGCAGGCGTAACGGGAGTCTGGGCCGCAGGCTGCTGGTACGAAGGCTGCGCCGGCTGCTGATAGGACGGCTGTCCCTGCGGCTGGGCATACCCGCCTGCCGGAGCTCCCGCCGACTGGTTATCCCCACGGCGTCCCAACAACTTCATATCGTCGGCCAGAATTTCGGTCGTATAACGCTTGTTGTTATCCTTGTCCGTCCACTCGCGGGTACGCAGGCGCCCCTCGATGTAAATCTGCGATCCTTTATTGACGTAGCGATCCACTACGTCGGCCAAACCGCGCCACAAAGTGATCGTATGCCACTCGGTATGTTCCTTGGTTTCGTTGGCCTGGCGGTCGAACAGCCGTTCGGTCGTCGCCAGACGAACCCGGGCAACTTTCGCTCCGCTTTCGAGCGTGCGGACCTCGGGATCCACACCTACGTTGCCGATCAAAATCACTTTATTTACCATATCGCCTCGTTATAAGTTTTTTATCATCTCCATAAAGAGCTCGGCCATCTTCACGCCGGCTTTGGCCCCCTGACGCTGCACATCCTCGTGGTCGCCGACCTCATCGCTCAACCCGCAGTTCGTAATGACCGATACCCCGAAAACGGGAATCGACATGTGCCGGGCCACGATTACCTCAGGCACGGTGGACATACCGGCGGCATCGCCGCCGATCGCCTTGAAATAACGGTATTCGGCCTGCGTTTCGAACGTCGGACCCGTACCGCCCACATAAACGCCGTACTGCAACTTGATTCCCTTCTCCTCGGCAATACGGGTCGCACGGATAATCAAGTGCTGATCGTAACAGTTGTGCATATCTGGGAAACGGGGGCCGAACTCGGCCATGTTGGGGCCGATCAGCGGATTGGGCATCAGGTTGATGTGGTCGGTGATGACCATCAGATCGCCTACCCGAAACGAAGGATTCACGCCGCCGCTGGCGTTCGATACGAACAGGTAGCGGATCCCGAGCAGCTTGAGCACCCGCACGGGGAACGTCACCTGCTGCATGGTGTAACCTTCGTAATAGTGGAACCGCCCCTGCATGGCCACTACGCGGCGCCCTTCGAGCAAACCGAAAATCAATTTTCCCTTATGTCCCTCGACCGTCGAAACGGGAAAATTGGGAATCTCCTTATAGTCGATCGAATATTTCTCATCGATACGGTCGGCGAAATCGCCCAATCCGGTACCGAGAATAATGCCTACTTCCGGTTGGAAGTTTTCGATGCGTGCCTGAATGAAGGCCGCAGTCTCTTTAATTCTCTCTAACATCGCACTCTAATTTTTGGAGAAAATCCGTTTCCGAATCATCTATGAATGAAATATTGATGGGCAGGAAATACATTCTCTTGCGTACTTCCGCCGGTATCTTTTCGGGATGGCTCATCTTGACCGCGTCCTTTTCGGTCATGATGATCGCCGCCTTCGGGTGTTTTGCCAGCAAATTCGCTACCAATTTCATATCTTTTACCCGGTAAACATGGTGGTCGTCGAAACGAACGTCCTCGATCACCTTGTAATTGTTCCTCAATCCCTCCACGAAAGGTCCCGGATTGCCGATACCCGACATGGCGATCACCTGCTGGCCGTAATTCAGTTCCTCATCCACGAACTCAGGGAAGAGCGGCCGAGGCCGGAAACTTTCGAAACGGGTAAAGTAAACACGCTGATAGGCGACCTGAACCAGAACCTTGCGCAGGATGCGTCGGTCTATCGGAGCCATATTCTCAGGGCATTTGGTCACGATGAAATAATGCGCCCGGTGCAACTGTTCGGGCAAATCCCGCAGATTGCCCGCAGGCAACATCCGATCATGCTGCACGGGCCGTGTCGCATCGATCATGACGATATTGACTTTAGGCTCTACGTAACGGTGCTGGAAGCCGTCGTCCATCACGACGAGATCGACCTCCGGATGCTCCTGCCGAAGACGGCGGATCCCCTCTGCCCGTTTCTCGCACACGACCACGACCGTATCGGGAAATTTGCGCTTGATCTGCAACGGCTCGTCCCCCACTTCGCGGTAGTGCGATTCGGGAGTGACCTCAATATATCCTTTCGTTCGCCGCCCGTATCCTCTGGAAATCAACGCTACGTGATGCCTTTGAGCCATGTAGGCGATCACCATCTCGGCCATCGGGGTTTTGCCCGTACCGCCTACGGTGATATTGCCGATGCAGACGACCGGAATATCGAACTTCTCCTGTTTCAGAATCCCCCAATCGAAAAGCCGGTGGCGCAACAAGACCCCCAACTTATAAAGGAAAGAAACAGGCATCAAAAAAAAATTCGACATTCTCAATACTGGTTTATAGCAATCAAAGATAGCAACAATTCAATGAATTACAAAAGAAACACCCCAAAACTTGGATAATCCGACCGCAGAGCAGCGGAAATTTTGTTTTTTTTCTTATCTTTACCGGAAGAAAACTTCCGTTAAAAATCAGGATACATCCCGACCGGACTCCAAAAAATTTGACCCGGTTCGCAGTTTTATACCTTAATTATTAACATGATCAAACAACTGAAACCAGCTGTCGCATTGTTAGCAGGCCTGCTCTTTTTTGCAGGATGCGGCCGCACGGCAACGGATGCCGAAGAAAATTCCGATGAAATCATAGAACCCAACCTTTTATACGGCATTCCCGCCGACAACTACCGGCTCGAACAGCAGATCATCGACCGTGGCGAAACCCTCGGTCAGATTCTGAACCGATACGGTGTTTCCGCCGCCCAGATCGATCAGCTCGACAAAGCGTCCAAAGACGTATTCCCGCTCCGCAACATCCGGGCCGGGCGCAGCTACACGGCTTTCATCCACGAAGATTCGCTCAACGCGCCCCATCTGGACTATCTGGTGTACGAACAGAGCATTTCCCAGTATGTCGTTTTCGGACTGGCCGACGACTCGATCAGTGTCACCAAAGGCGAAAAAGAGTATGAAATACGTCGCCAGAAAAAGACTGCCACGATCGATTCCTCGCTCTGGGAGGCGATCGTAGGCGCCGGCATGCCAGCCTCTCTCGCCGCCGAAATGGAGGACATCTATCAATCGACGATCAGTTTCTTCAGCATCCAGAAAGGAGATAACTTCACGGTCATCTACGACGAGCGTTACATCGACACCCTACCGGCCGGCATCGGGCGTATATGGGGTGCCAAATTCAACTACGGCGGCAAGACCTATTACGCCATTCCGTTCCGCCAGGGCAATAAAATCGCCTACTGGGACCAGGACGGCAACAGCCTGCGCAAGTTGATGCTTATCACGCCGCTCAAATATACGCGCATCAGCTCCCGGTTCACCTATTCGCGGCTCCACCCCATCTACAAAACCTACCGAGCCCATACGGGCGTCGATTTCGCAGCTCCGAAAGGTACTCCGGTACACGCCGTAGCGGATGGCACGGTCATCTTCAAAGGCTGGGGAGGCGGAGGCGGCAATACCCTCAAGATCAAACACAACAACGGTTTTATGACCGGTTATCTGCACTTGAGCGGCTATGCCAAAGGGATTCGCCAGGGCAGCCGCGTATCGCAGGGGCAGTTGATCGGCTATGTCGGCAGCACCGGAGCATCGACGGGTCCGCATCTGGACTATCGCGTCTGGCGCAACGGCAAACCGATCGACCCGCTGAAAATTCCGCAGGAACCGGGCGAACCGATTCACAAAGCCAACCGTGCCGCTTACGAATATGTCCGCGACCGAATTATGGCCGAACTGGACGGCGAGGTAAAGGAAGAAGACAAGATCAAACAACTCGACTCGATCGTACTCACCCCGTCGAAAACGGCAGACAGCCTGGTTTTCAGCAGTAAATTATGATCGACCCGCGCATTGTCCGCTTTATCGGCCGACACCACGTCCTGACACTGGCGACCGTCGCCGGAGAACAGCCCTATTGCTCGCACGCGTTTTACGCCTACGACCCAGAGCGCAATCTGCTCGTATTCGCGGCCGATAAGACGACGCGCCATGCGGAGGAGATGCAGGCGAACCGGCAGGTAGCGCTGGGCATCGCGCTCGAAAGCAAGGCAGTGGGCAAACTTCAGGGGCTCCAGCTTTGCGGAACGGTGCGGGAAGCGGACGAAGAGGCACGAAAAACATATATCCGCCGCTTCCCGTTCGCAGCACTCGCCGAGCTGACGTTGTGGGTTGTAGAGATTTCCTACATGAAATTCACGGACAATACCCTCGGATTCGGAAAGAAACTGATATGGAACAGCAAGGAACAGGAGTAATCATCGTCGCCGGCGGGAGCGGCAGCCGCCTGGGAGGTCCGCTTCCCAAACAATTCCGCATGCTGGGATCGCTGCCGGTATTGGGCCATGCGATAAACGCCTTTGCAAGAACGCTGCACAGCACGCAGATCGTCGTCGTCCTTCCCGAAGGACAGATCGATTTCTGGAAGAATCTGGCAGCCCGTTTCGACATAGCCAAGCACACCTGCACGGCGGGCGGGCCGCAACGGTTCCACTCGGTACGCAACGGCCTGTCCGCTCTGCCCCGAACCGTCGCACTGATCGCGGTCCACGACGGCGTACGTCCGCTGGTATCGTCCGACTTGATTTTGAAAGCCGTGGAGTGTGCGGCGGCCCACGGGACGGCCATTCCGGTCGTCGAAGCCGTCGATTCCCTGCGGCAGCTCACACCCGACGGATCGCACCCGATCGACCGCAATACGCTGCGAATCGTACAAACGCCCCAGGTCTTCGACGCGGAATTGCTCCGTCGTGCCTATGAACTCGACTACTCCCCCGACTTCACCGACGACGCCTCGGTCGTCGAACGGGCGGGACATGCGGTCACGCTCTGCCACGGAGAGCGCGGCAACCTGAAAATCACGACAGCGGACGATCTTCCGATCGCTGAAGCAATTCTTTTATCCAGAGCATCCCGTGAAGAAAATCTATAAATACAGCTTCAGCCGCCACACGCTTTCGCTCACGACGATCTACCTCACGATCTTCCTCGCACTGGGGATCGGGCTCTACTTTCTATATGAAGGAGGCTATCTTTCGGCCTGGTTCTTTTCGTTCATCGTGGCGCTCGTCGCCCTGATGTCACTCTCCATTCCGCGTCGCATCCTCGTGGACGACGAAGGACTGCATATCCTCTGTCTGCTCGACATCACGGAGCTTCATCCCGAAGAGATCGCCTCCGTACGGCAAGTCGAGAAGCAGGAACTCCGAGGCTACGTGCCCTATTTCGGCG
>ERZ1504592.322-NODE-322-length-10999-cov-3.416667_pt1 | contig 10999 bp, 12 predicted proteins | sample MGYA00571820_ERZ1504592 | MGnify/ENA primary metagenome ERZ1504592 (study PRJEB39906, sample SAMEA3182050) | gut metagenome | biome: human; feature: gut; material: Stool; isolation source: human stools | place: Canada | collected 2012-02-22 ... | reverse complement strand
CCTCCATCGGGTCGCCCAGAGGCGCTACCTTGCGGACAAAGACCTCGGTGCCCTTGGTGATGCCCATGTCCATGATGCGGCGCTTGACAGGCCCCTCGCCGTGCAGCTTCACGACCTTGACGGTCTGGCCGATCCGGACGTCTCGCAGAGTTTTCATGTTCCTCTCTCCTTCTATTTCAAAAATATTTGCGCTCAAATCATGATCTTACGCGCCATCTCTTCGCTGATGGCCACGCGGGATTCCTTGATCTTGACGATGATGTTTCCGCCCATCGCGGCGACCACGGTGGCGGTCCCGCCCGGGGTAAAGCCGAGGTCCTCGAGGTGCTTGCGCAGCTCCGGACTCCCACCGACTCGGAGGATCAGATTTTCCTCGCCGACATTGGCAAGTGCAAGCGGCATCATGGTATTCCCTCCCCGTTCTTCGGTTAACAGTCTCTAACCGATATTGAAAAAAGAATGGTCAAGGTGTTAATCTCCTCTAACCGCTGTGCAGTTTAGCACGTCTAACCGCCTTTTGTCAATAGCCTTTTTCAAAAACTTTTTGCCGCTTGCAATTTTGGTTAAACTGTGTTAACCTAAGAATACTTTTAACCGGAAGGGTCGTGCAATTCGATGGAAATTTTACGCGCGTCGGAGGACTATCTTGAGTCCATGCTGATGATGAAGCTCAAGCACGGATACATTCGCTCCATTGACGTGGCGGAGCACCTCGGCGTGACAAAGCCGAGCGTCACCTACGCCACGCGCCGTCTCAAGGAGAGTGGGCATATCACGATGGATAAGGATGGGCTCATCACGCTCACGGAGACCGGCATGGCCGTTGCCGCCAAAATGCTCGACCGCCACAAAACGCTCACCGCCTTCCTCATCGCCCTCGGCGTGGACGCCAGGACCGCGGAGGAGGACGCCTGCAAGATCGAGCACGACATCAGCCAGCAGACCTATGACGCCATCTGCTCGCACGCGCGCGCCAACCTGCAGCCGAAACGATAAGAAACCGAAACGGGAGCCGAAGCGATGCTTCGGCTCCCGTTTTCTGTCCGGTTCACTTTTCCTGCTTCAGCCGCGCGAGCTCCGCGCGCAGGGCCTCATTCTGCGCCTGCAGATTGTCGAGCTTGCCGTTCACAACCGCCAGCTGACGCTTCAGCTCCGAGGCGACGATGCGCTTATAGAACTGCCGCTTGCCCGCCGCGCCGATCGCGGAGAGCACCAGCGCCGTCCCGCCGACGGCCAGCGCGGCCTTTTTCACGTCCGCCTTGCGCAGCACCTGCACGACCGCCCGCTTGCCGAGCCTCGCGGGGTATGCCAGCTCCGGCACGCTCAGCACTTCCGGCACGGCGAGCGCCGGCAGGGTCTCCTGCTTTGTGATCCGCTTCATGGAAAGGTCCTCCTTTGTTTTAATGCAGGCCGCCGAGATACCAGGCCAGCGCGAGCTGCGCGAGCAGGATCGCCGGCAGGCCGTATTTGAAGTACCAGTGGCGCGTCTTGTGGTGCCAGACACGCATCCCGAGAATGGCTCCCACGCTGCCGCCGAGGATGGCGAGCAGAAAGAGCGTCTTTTCCGGCACGCGGCGCGCGCCCTGCACCTTGCTCCGCGCCTTGTCCCAGCCGTAGACGGCGAAGGCCAGCACATTGATGGCGAGCAGATAGATGACGAGCGGTGCAGGGTTGCCCGTAACGAATACCGCCGTCGGGCCGTCCGCCCCGCCGATCACGCCGAGCGAAAGCGCTCCGCTCACCGTTCGAGCTTCGCCAGCTCCACCGCGGCGGCAGCGCCGAGGCGGGCGTTGTTGAACACGAGCTGAATGTTGGAATCGAGGCTGTCGCCGCCGGTGAGATCCTTGATCTTAGCGAGCAGATAGGGCGTGGTGGCCTTGCCGTGGATGCCGTCCTTCTTCGCGTTCTCGACGGCCTCGGCGATGGCCTTGTCGATCACGGCCTTATCCATGGAATACTCCTCGGGAATGGGGTTGGTGACGAGCAGGCCGCCGCGCAGACCCAGCTCCCGCTTGACGTGGAACGCCTTGGCAAGCTCGGCGGGGGTGTCGAGCTCATAGTCCACGCCGAAGCCGGACTTGCGCGTGTAGAACGCGGGCAGCTCGTCGGTGCCGTAGCCGATGACGGTCACGCCATGGGTCTCGAGGTATTCGAGCGTCAGGCCAAGGTCCAGAATGGACTTCGCGCCCGCGCAGATGACCATGACGGAGGTGTCGGCCAGCTCCTCGAGGTCGGCGGAGATATCGAACGTCTCCTGCGCGCCGCGATGCACGCCGACGATGCCGCCGGTGGCAAACACGCGGATGCCCGCCATGTCGGCGATCATCATCGTGGTGGTGACGGTGCAGGCGCCGTCCCTGCCCTGCGCGACGAGCACAGGCAGGTCGCGGCGGGACGCCTTGGGGATGCCCGCGCCGGTCTTGCCGAGGTAGTCGATCTCCTCACGGGTCAAGCCCGCCTTCAGGCGGCCGCCGATGATGGCGATGGTCGCGGGGACCGCGCCCGCCTCGCGGATGATGCTCTCGACCTTGAGGGCGGTCTCCACGTTCTGGGGATAGGGCATACCGTGGGAAATGATGGTGGACTCAAGCGCGACGACGGGCTTGCCGGCGTCCAGTGCTTCCTTTACTTCGGGGGCAATGTCAAGATAACGGTTCATGATAAATGACTCCTTTTCTGAAATTACTGTATTCTTTCAGCCACGGCCGTAAGGCTCATGGCGGGGTTGATGGTGTCGGCGCTCTCCATCGCGATGGCGGAGGCGGCAAGGCCGCGCTTCGCGGCGGTCTCAAGGTCCGCGCCGTCGAGGAACGCGCGGGCGACGGCAGCCATGAAGGCGTCGCCGCAGCCGGTGGTATTGACCATGCGCGCGGGGAGGTTGTGCAGGTGGATCTTTCTCTCATGGTCGGCGGCAAGCACGCCGTCCGCGCCGAGCGAAAGAAAGACGCGCTGCAAGCCCGCGGCGAGCAGCGTATCCGCTGCACGATACAGGCTCGTCTCGTCCGTGACCGTCACGCCGGAGAGCAGCTCGGCCTCCATGCGGTTTGGCTTGAGCGTGTGGAGCCGTCCGAGGATCGGCTCGAGCTTTCCGGCCTTCGCCGCCGAAACGGGATCGGCAAAGAGCGGCGCGGTGCAGTGCTCGCCGAGATAGCGGATGCTCTCCGCGCTGAGGTTCGTATCGAGCACAACGAGCGCGGCGGCGTTGAGCGCCGCGAGCTTCGTCTCCAGAAAGGTGGGCGTCAGCTGCTCGTAGATGGCCATGTCGTTCATGGCAAGCGCCATGTCGCCGTTGCTGTCCGCGAGGAACAGGTAGGTCGAGGTCGCGCCGTCGGGAACGTACAGGCTGTCACTGAGGTCGATGCCGAGATCGGCACAGGACGCCTCGACGCGCTTCGCGCCGTCGTCCGCGCCGAGCGCGGTGATGAGCCTGACCTTTGCGCCGAGCAGGGCGAGGTTGTGGGCGATGTTGCGGCCCACGCCGCCGAGGCTCGAGCGGATGCGTCCGGGGTTCGAGTCTCCGGCGACGAGCGGGGCGTCGCTCCGCCCGCCGATGTCGATGTTCACGCCGCCGGCGACGGCAATGTAGGGTGATGCGGTCACAGTCAGTCCTCCTTTGAGCGGCGCACGCGGATGCTCTCGATGCCGCTTCGCATGATGAGCGAGCGCACCCACGGCGTATACATGAACCAGCGCTGATGAAGCCCGCAGCCTCGCCGATGAGATACACGCCGTCCGCGCCGATGATGGCGGCATCGTATTGCATGAAGCGTCCTCCCTGGTGCTTTTCTGCCCTTCAGCATAGCACAGCGGGGCGCTTTCTTCAACTCCCGATTGGGCGTCGCCCAATTAAGAAAGGTCAAAATACCACCTTTTCTTCGGAATGTCAAGCCTGTTTTCCCGCGATTTTGTAAAAATTTTGGGAACAAAATTTTCTTCCCGTCCGTCTAAGGAAACAGAAACCATTCGAGGAGGTACCTTCCATGAAACGAAGTCTTTCCCTTTTGCTTGCCCTCGCCCTGCTCTGCGCCCTGCTCGCGGGCTGCGCGGGGAAGGCGGCCTGCCCGCCTGCGTCGGACGGCGGCGATCAGGAGCCTTTGCCCAAAACAGAAGGCGCAGTCGCGCGCTGCCGCGTGGTCGCGGTCAGTGAGGGCAACACGCTGCTGCTCGCGGATGTGGAGAGCGAGCGGGGCGACATCTACACGCTCGACGCGAGTGGGCTTCCCCTGTACCGCGAGCCGACGGAGCGCGGCGAGCTGCTCGCCGACGGTCAGCTTGCGGCGGGTGCGCTGGTCGAGGTCGCCTTCGGCGGCGATATTTTGGAGAGCTATCCCGCATTGTTCGGCGGGGTGGAGCGCATCACCGTCCTGCCGGACGAATTTGACGACCGCTGCGCGCTCTATCTGCGTGTGCTGAACGACCTGTGGGGCAAGGACGAGGGGCTGAACAGCAGCGGCGTAGAGTATATCAGCGTCGATCTCTCCGCGACCTCCCTCTCCCCCGCCGAGCGCAGCGCGGTGGCGTGGACCTTCGCGCAGTCTCACAGCGCGGAGCCGATGGAGCTGAGCTACGAGCAGCTTTGCGCGGAGGGTTACATCAGCGGCCTCACGGGCGAGAATGCTTTCCCGCAGTGGGAGAAGGGTATCCTCTTCACCATCACCGAGACCGACGATCCGGTCACATTCAATCTGCCCAGCCTCTCGGAGGGCGGGGAACTCCCGTCCATGACGCAGTACAACATCAAAAACACCGTCAGCTTCGACGCGAGCAAGTGGCGCACAGCGCTCGGCGCCTACGGCTTCTCGGAGTGTGTCGCCGCGCAGGATAATAGCGGCGTGTGGGGCGATTACCGCATCAACGGCCCCGAGTGGATCAGCTGAACGAAGCGCACATCGCAAAGCAGCGCCTGCCTTCCGGCAGGTGCTGTTCATTTTACACGGATTTTACAAAAGAGCGGTAACGGATTTGACATTTCTCCCTTATGCTTTATCTTGGTCAAGAATGGGTAAGATCAAGGAAACAAAAGAGGGATGGAATATGGATATTTTTGATTTTCTGACGATGCTCGGCGGCTTGTCGCTGTTTTTGTTCGGCATGAGCCTGATGGGCGCGGCGCTGGAGCGCCGCGCGGGCAGCAGGCTGCGCTCGCTGCTCGACCAGATGACCGGCAAGCCGCTCGTCGGCTTTCTGACCGGTCTGGGCGTAACGGCCATCATTCAAAGCTCGTCCGCCACCACCGTCATGGTCGTCGGCTTTGTCAACTCGGGGCTGATGACGCTGCGGCAGGCCATCAACGTCATCATGGGCGCGAACGTCGGCACCACCGTCACCGCGTGGCTTCTGAGCCTCGGCGGCATCGAGAGCTCGAGCGTCTGGCTGCGGCTGCTCAAGTCCAGCTCCTTTACGCCCGTTCTCGCGCTCATCGGCATCGTCTTCTATATGTTCTGCAAGGACGCAAAGAAAAAGGACACCGGCACCATTCTCCTCGGCTTTGCCACGCTCATGTTCGGCATGGAGACGATGAGCGGCGCGGTCTCCGGTCTCTCGCAGGTCCCCGCGTTCACGAACCTCTTTCTCGCCTTTAAGAATCCGATCCTCGGCGTGCTGGTCGGCGCGGTGCTCACCGGCATCATCCAGTCCAGCTCCGCCTCCGTCGGCATCCTGCAGGCGCTCTCCGCCACCGGCGCGGTCAGCTATGCCGCCGCCATCCCCATCATCATGGGGCAGAACATCGGCACTACCGTCACCGCCATGCTCTCCTCCGTCGGCACGAATAAGAACGCCCGCCGCGCGGCGGTCGTCCACCTGCTGTTCAATGTCATCGGCGTCGCCGTGCTGCTGAGCGTGTTCTGCATCGTGCGCGCCGTCCTTGCTCCCGCGCTGCTCGATGAGAGCGCCACGCGCGCCGGCATCGCCGTGGCGCACTCGGTGTTCAATCTTCTCTGCACAGCCATGCTGCTGCCCGCGGGCGATCTGCTCGAAAAGCTCGCCATCCGCCTCGTTCCCGACAGCAAGAGTGCGGAAACCGTTTCCGAGCTGGACGAGCGTCTGCTCGCCGCGCCCTCGCTGGCGCTCAGCCGCAGCCGCGCCGTCGCCTGTGAAATGGCGCAGTGCGCCGTGCGTGCGCTGAACAACGCTCTGCGCTCCTTCACCGAATACACCGACACGCTCGCCCGAAGCATCCGCGACGACGAGGAGCGCTGCGACCACTATGAGGATATACTCGGCACCTATCTCGTTCAGCTCAGCGCCCGCAAAATGGGCGTGGACGAGAGCGAGGAGGCCACCGAGCTTTTGAAATCCATCGGGGACTTTGAGCGCATTTCCGACCACGCCGTGAACATTCTCGAATCCGCCGAGGAGCTGCGCGGCAAGTCGCTCGCCTTCTCCGCCGCCGCCGCGCGCGAATACGACGTGCTCGCCGCCGCCATCGGGGAGATCCTCGAGCTCTCGCTGCGCTCGTTCGAGCGGCAGGACGTCGCCCTCGCCGAGCTGGTCCAGCCGCTCGAGCAGGGCATCGACACGCTCAAGGAGCAGATGCGCACGCGCCACATCCTGCGGATGCAGCAGGGGCATTGCAGCATCGAGGCCGGCTTCGTCTGGTCCGATCTGCTCACGAACCTCGAGCGCACCTCCGACCACTGCTCCAACATCGCCGGCTGCGTCATCGACGCCGCGCAGCACAATCTCAATCTGCACGAAACGCTTCGCGCGGCGCACAGCGATACGCACGCCTTCCGCAGCGAGTTTGAGCGCTACGCCGCCAAATACGCCCTGCCCGCTCCCGCAAGCGCACAGTAAGGTGCAAGGAGGACCGCCCCCCGCCGGGGTCGGTCCTTCCTTTTTTGTATCAACGGCAGCTGCGCTCGAGCGCCTGCCGGATGTTGCCCTCCAGCAGCCGGCCCAGCCGGTCGATGTGGTCGTTCACGTTGGACTTCATGCCGCCGCGCAGCCAGTCGGCGGTCATGCCGGAGAGCGCCGCGGCGTAAAACTGCGCGAGCGCCTGAATGTCCTCCTCGGCGGCGCTCAGGCCCTCGGCCTGTCCGCGCACATAGAAGAGCATGGCGGCGTAGGTGACCTTATGATAGTAATGCTCCAGAATGTTCCGGTTGCCGGAGTTGAACAGGTGGTGCACCGCCCGCTTGTTCTCAGACACGAAGGCGGTCGCCTCGCGGAACGCCTCCTCCCACGAGGCATAGCTGCGCAGCTTTTCCATGAAAAGCTGCGTCTCCGTCTGGAAGATCTCCTCCACCAGCGCGTAAATGTCCGCGTAGTAGTAATAGAACGTGTTGCGGTTCACCGTGCTGCGCTCGGCGATATCCTTCACGGAGATCTTGTCGAGCGGGCGCTCGTTGAGCAGCTCAATGAACGCCTGCCGGATCGCCTGCTTGGTGCGTACTGCCATGTCACTCCACCCTTCCCGTGCGCCTCGCGCACCATGTCTCCACCGCGCGCAGCAGCGGGACCAGCTCCACGCCTGCCGCGGTCAGCGAATATTCCACGCGCGGCGGGATCTCCGCGAAAACGATACGTTCCACCGCGCCGAGCTGCTCCAGCGCCCGCAGCTCCGCCACCAGCGTTTTCTGCGACATCCGCCCCATCTGTGAGCGGAGCACGCCGAAGCGCTTCGCGCCGTCCGACAAAGCAAACAGCAGCGAAACGGTCGCCGCGCCGCGATGGCCCAGCAGCTCGTCCGCCGCTCTCACAGAGGCTGTATTCCGCTCCAAAGTGATTCCTCCTCCCCGTCGCTTTCCAAAACGGAAGCAATGGTATTTTTTTCGTTCTGCGGCATTATTATAGCGCTGCTTCCGTAATTTCCGCAAGAGAGCCGATTTGGGCAATTTTCGGCGAGTGCCCGGTTTTTGTGTGAAATGCGCCTGTTTGTCTATTTTCGCCCCTCTTTGCAAATGCTACCATGAGGGAACAAATGACAAGACCGCCGAACACGGCAAAATTTTGATCACAAACAGGACGCTGAAAGGAGCGCACGGAACCATGACCGTAACCGAAAAGCTCGCCCACGCCGCCGAACGCAAGGCGTTTGAGACGATGCTCGACTCACTCATCAGGAAAAGCCGGACGCAGGACGTCGGCAAGGTCGCCGACGACCTTGTCAGCATGGTGCAGAAGATCCACTCGAGCGTCTGGGAGCCGGAGACCTTTGCGATGCTGCACAAGATCGCAAACGACCCGAACAGCAAGTGGGCGCACTATGCCGAGCGTCTGCTGCGCGAGTGCGACCCGTATCTTCTCCGGACCTTCCTGACGGCCGCCGCCTACGAGGGCGGCTTCCGCGGCTTCCAGCAGGCGCGGGTGAACTCCGAAAAATACGACTGCAACATCCCGTGGATCGTCCTCATGGACCCGACGAGCGCCTGCAATATGCGCTGCGCGGGCTGCTGGGCGGCGGAGTACGGCTACAAGCAGAACCTGACCTTCGAGGAGATGGACCGCGTGCTGACCGAGGGCGCAGCGCTCGGCACCCACGCCTGTCTCTTCACCGGCGGCGAGCCGCTCATGCGCAAGGCGGACATTTTCCGTCTGTGCGAAAAGCACCGCGACATCGCCTTCCACGCCTTCACCAACGGCACGCTCATCGACCAGGCGTTCTGCGACGAGCTCAAGCGCGTGGGCAACTTCATCGTCTCGGTCAGCATCGAGGGCTTTGAGGACGCCAACGACGGCCGCCGCGGCGCGGGCCATTTTGAAAAGGCGCTCGCGGCGATGGACCTCATGCACAAAAACCGCATCCCGTTCGGCGTGTCCATCTGCTACACGAGTAAGAACTACCGGGTCGTCACGAGCGACGAGTTCCTTGACCTGCTCATCTCCAAGGGCTGCTACTTCGCGTGGTACTTCCACTATATGCCCGTCGGCATGGGTGCGGCGACCGACCCGCTGCTCACGCCCGAGCAGCGCGCCTATATGAAGGACCGCGTGCGCGAGATCCGCGGTCTCACCGGCGGCAAGGAGATCTTCGCCATCGACTTCCAGAACGACGGCGAGTTCACGAACGGCTGCATCGCCGGCGGCAAGCTCTACTGCCACATCAACGCCGCGGGCGACGTCGAGCCCTGCGTCTTCATCCACTACTCCGGCGCGAACATCCGCGAAAAGAGCTTCCTCGAATGTCTCCGACAGCCGCTGTTCCTGGAGTACCGCAATGGCCAGCCCTTCAACGATAACCTGCTGCGCCCCTGCCCGATGCTGGAAAACCCCGAGTGCCTGCCCGAGATGGTCAAGCGCGCCGGCGCACATTCCACCGACCTCGAAGCGCCCGAGAGCGCCGAGCATCTGTGCGATAAGTGCCATGCCTACGCCGCGTGCTGGAAGCCGGAGGCTGAAAAGCTCTGGGCCGAGGAGGGCCACGAGGTCTGAGTCCCCCTTCCGATCAAGCGAAAAGAGCCGCTTCCGCGGCTCTTTTTTCAGCCTATTGAAAAGCCTCGCAGAGTTTCGCGTCCGCAGACGCGAAAGCGATATGATCCGTTTTCTGCCGCGACCTGTGCGTGGCAGAAAACACGTTGCGCGGAGCAAGCGTCGAATTGTCCGCTTTCAGCGGACAACCGAGGCGCAGAGCGTAGCGAAGCTTTCTCAAAAAAGTGGCTTTGCCACTTTTTTGACAAGAAAGGCGGCGGAAGGCCGCCTTTCTTTTGCTTGTAATTCGCGCGGCGTTGTGCTAAAGTATATTCTGATAAAATAGCATAGATATGTAGTTTTCGCGAATTCAGGAGGAAAAGCTATGCGCATCGTTGTATTGGCCGGCGGCTTGAGCATGGAGCGCAACGTGTCGCTCTCGAGCGGCACACGCATCTGCCGCGCGCTTCGCGCGCGCGGTCATCAGGCAGCCCTGGTGGATCTGTTTTTGGGACTGGAGTGCTATGACGGCGCGCCGGAGAGCATTTTCGACGCGCCAGACGGCCTGTGCGGCGAATTCTCCGTTGCCCGCGAGGAGCCGGATCTCGATGCGGTCCGTGCAAGCCGGAGAGACAAGAGCGCGAGCATGTTCGGCAAGGATGTGCTGACGGTCTGCGCGATGGCGGACATCGTCTTTATCGCGCTCCACGGCACCTGCGGCGAGGACGGGCGCGTGCAGGCGGCCTTTGACCTGCTCGGCATCCCCTACACAGGCTCAGACTATCTCGGCAGCGCCATCGCCATGGATAAGGACCTTACCAAGCGCCTCGTCGCGCCCTATGTCACCACCGCGAAATGGCGCGCGCTCAAGTACACGGCGGAGGAGATCGAGACCATCGCCGACGAGACGGAGCTGCCCTGCGTCGTCAAGCCCAACGCCAGCGGCTCGTCCATCGGCGTGACGATCGCGCACACGCGCGGCGAGGTCGCCGCTGCGCTGACGCAGTGCCTGCGCTTCGGCGCGCAGGTCGTCATCGAGCAGTACATCCACGGCCGGGAGCTGCAGGTCGGCATTCTCGACGGCAAGGCGCTGCCCGCCATCGAGATCATTCCCAAGACCGGCTTTTATGATTACGTCAACAAGTATCAGGCGGGAGCCGCCGAGGAGGTCTGCCCCGCGCCCATTCCCGCGGAATGGGAGGAAAAGCTCCGCAGCGCGACCGAGACCGTGTTCCGCGTGCTGGAGCTGAGCGTCTATTCCCGCGCGGACTTCATCGTCACCGAGGACGGCACGCCCTATTTCCTGGAGATCAACACCCTCCCGGGCATGACGCCGACCTCGCTCGTGCCGCAGGAGGCCGCCGCCGTCGGCATCGGCTACGGCGAGCTGTGCGAGCGCATCGTGACAAGCTCCCTGCGGGCGCGGAAGGAGGGGAGAGCATGAGAAGGCTGACCGTTTCCGAGCTGCTGACCGCCACGGGCGGCACACTTCTCGCGGGCGGCGTGAGCGCCGCCGTGACCTCCGTTTCCACCGACAGCCGCAAGGCAGGCGAGGGCGCGCTCTTTATCCCGCTCACCGGCGAGCGCTTCGACGGACACGACTACATCGACAAGGCGCTCGCGCTCGGCGCGGCGGGCTGCCTATGCG
>ERZ1504592.296-NODE-296-length-11546-cov-4.471586_pt1 | contig 11546 bp, 7 predicted proteins | sample MGYA00571820_ERZ1504592 | MGnify/ENA primary metagenome ERZ1504592 (study PRJEB39906, sample SAMEA3182050) | gut metagenome | biome: human; feature: gut; material: Stool; isolation source: human stools | place: Canada | collected 2012-02-22 ... | reverse complement strand
AAGCATGCGCGGCCTGCGTACAGATCAATTACGAAATCACCGACTTATGCCGGGGATGTACCGCCCGCAGTTGCCAGTACAATTGTCCTAAAGGAGCCGTACATGTACATGCTGACACCGGCAAGGCATGGATCGACCATGATACCTGCATCAGTTGCGGCATCTGCCACAAAAGCTGTCCTTATCACGCAATCGTTTATATTCCTGTTCCTTGCGAAGAATCTTGTCCTGTCAAAGCGATCAGCAAAGATGAACACGGTATAGAGCATATCGACGAGAACAAATGTATTTATTGCGGTAAATGTATGAATGCTTGTCCTTTCGGGGCCATTTTTGAAATATCACAGACATTCGATGTGTTGCAACGCATCCGTAAAGGAGAACAAGTGGTAGCCATTGTCGCGCCATCTATTTTAGGGCAATTCAGCACAACTATCGAACAGGTATATGGTGCATTCAGACAAATCGGTTTCACCGATATAATTGAAGTGGCACAAGGCGCCATGTCTACCGTAGAACACGAAGCACACGAACTGATAGAGAAGTTGGAGGAAGGACAGAAATTCATGACCACTTCATGCTGTCCATCGTACATCGAGCTGGTGAACAAGTATATTCCCGATATGAAAAAATACGTTTCCGGCACAGGTTCACCTATGTATTATGCAGCACGTATAGCCAAAGAGAAGTATCCTGATGCAAAGATCGTATTCGTAGGCCCATGTGTAGCCAAACGTAAAGAGGCCCAACGTGATGAAGCTGTGGATTTTGTGATGACGTTTGAGGAAGTTTCTTCTATTTTCGATGCTTTCGAAGTCAACTTGGAGATTGTACAGCCATACGCCATGGAATTCTCATCTGTTCGCGAAGCGCATGGGTTTGCACAAGCTGGCGGCGTGATGGGAGCCGTAAAGGCATTCTTGAAAATGGAAGCGGACAAAATCAATGCCATACAGGTATCCGATTTAAACAAGAAGAATATCGGAACATTACGTGCATACGCAAAATCGGGAAAAGCTCCCGGACAGTTCATCGAAGTGATGGCCTGCGAGGGGGGATGTATCACAGGACCCAGTACTCATAGCGGCAGTAACGGGAAACGTCAGTTGGTACAAGAACTGGCTAAACAGGAGAAGACGTATTAAAAGTAGAAAACTACCTTAGCGGAAAGACGTTATTCGCAATCCTTCACCATAGGGAAGTGTGTCAAAATGAAAACAATCTATCATTTTGACACACCTTCGAATGTATAAAGTTCATTGTGTGCCACTAGGCAAATGCATGGAGGCCGCCCCTACAGTAGCAGGTGAGCTTTTCAGGTTTTCCATTAATAAAAAAGTACGAATGAAGCAACTGATTGATAAATTGCGTCATAAACATAGCTTGACCGGCGAAGAATATGCTATTCTCCTCACCTGTCAGGACGCTGATACTTTAATGTATCTCCAACAACAGGCCCAAGAAGTTACTTTAGCGCATTTCGGGAATGCCATCTTTATCCGTGGGCTTATTGAGGTGGGCAACCGATGTCGTAACAATTGCTATTATTGTGGAATAAGAAAAGGAAATCCTGCTGTGGCCCGCTACGCATTAAAGCGCGAAACCATTTTGGAATGTTGCCGTGAAGGATACGCACTCGGGTTCCGTACCTTCGTAATGCAAGGCGGCGAAGACCCTGCCTTGACAGACGAGTGGATAGAAGCAACCGTAGCCGCCATCCGCAATGAGTTCTCCGATTGTGCCATCACCCTTTCATTAGGGGAGAAATCACGGGAAGCATACGAGCGTTTTTTCCGGGCAGGAGCGAACCGATACCTGCTTCGGCACGAAACACATAACGAACAGCATTACCGGAAACTCCATCCTGAAGAAATGTCACTAAAGCATCGCCTCCAATGTTTACAATGGCTGAAAGAAATAGGATATCAAACCGGAACAGGAATCATGGTAGGTAGTCCGGGACAAACTCTGCCCCATCTGGTAGAAGACCTGTTGTTCATAGAACAGTTCCATCCCCAGATGATTGGTATAGGTCCTTTTATCCCCCACCATGAAACACCATTCGGAATGGAACCGGCCGGAAGTGTGGAAATGACTCTCAAGCTATTATCCCTTTTCCGGTTGATGCACCCGTCCGCCCTGATTCCATCGACCACCGCCCTTGCCACCTTGTCACCGGACGGACGGGAAAAAGGGATATTGGCAGGAGCTAATGTAGTGATGCCCAATCTCTCCCCTCGGGAGCAAAGAGAAAAATATGCTTTGTATGACAACAAAGCAGCTTTCGGCGCCGAAGCCGCCGAAGGTCTACGAAACTTGGCACAACGATTGGAAACAATCGGTTACCGGATATCAACAGATAGAGGTGATTATAATCACTAACCCCTAATAAATATGTATAAAGCAGATTCTAAAATAGCGGAAGAATTCATTGACCACCAGGAAATACTGGAAACACTGGAGTATGCCCGCAGCAACAAAAGTAATCGTGCTCTGATAGAGCAATTTATTGACAAAGCCGCCCGATGCAAAGGACTATCCCATCGTGAGGCAGCGTTACTATTGGAATGTGACCAACCGGATTTGATAGAACGTATCTTCCATCTGGCACAGGAAATCAAACATAAGTTTTACGGTAACCGTATTGTGATGTTCGCCCCCCTGTACCTTTCCAATTATTGTGTGAACGGATGTGTTTACTGTCCTTATCATTTGAAGAACAAGACCATAGCACGCAAGAAACTGACACAAGAAGAAATTCGTAAGGAAGTAATTGCCTTGCAGGATATGGGACACAAACGTCTGGCACTGGAAGCAGGAGAAGACCCGCTACGGAACCCTATAGAATATATATTGGAATCCATCCGGACCATTTATAGCATCAAGCATAAAAACGGAGCCATCCGACGGGTCAATGTCAACATAGCCGCCACCACCGTAGAAAACTATCGCAAACTGAAAGACGCAGGTATCGGCACTTATATTTTGTTTCAGGAAACTTATCATAAAGAAAATTACGAAGCCCTGCATCCTACCGGTCCGAAAAGCAAATATGCTTATCATACCGAAGCGATGGACCGTGCCATGGAAGCGGGCATTGACGATGTAGGACTAGGTGTTTTATTCGGGCTAAATACCTACCGCTATGACTTTGTAGGATTATTGATGCATGCCGAACATCTGGAAGCCACTTTCGGAGTAGGTCCGCATACCATCAGCGTTCCTCGTATTTGTCCGGCAGATGATATCGCCACGCAAGACTTTCCGGACGCCATCTCGGACGAGATATTCTGTAAGATTGTGGCAGTAATCCGTATTGCTGTTCCTTATACAGGCATGATTATCTCTACAAGGGAATCGGCTGCAACCCGACGTAAGGTCTTGAATCTGGGAATTTCACAAATCAGCGGCGGTTCCCGGACCAGCGTAGGCGGTTATGCCATTCCGGAAACACCGGAAGAAAACTCGGCACAATTCGATATCAGCGATACCCGTACCTTGGATGAAGTAGTGAACTGGTTGCTCGATTTAGGGCACATTCCCAGTTTCTGTACAGCTTGTTACCGAGAAGGACGTACAGGTGACCGCTTTATGTCATTAGTCAAATCGGGACAAATTGCTAATTGTTGTGCACCCAATGCATTGATGACACTGAAAGAGTATCTGGAAGATTATGCGACAGCGGATACACGAGCCAAGGGAATCCAAATGATAAAAAAAGAATTGGAACACGTTCCCAACCCGAAAATAAAAGAAATAGCAACCCGTAACCTGAAAAAGATAGAAGAAGGGAAACGAGATTTCAGATTCTAATCCGGCCCACGCGCCGGGCGATGTTTCCAGACTGATAAAGTAACCACATATGAGTTTAAACAACACCCCATCTGCCAACCGCCTGCACGTCGCCCTCTTCGGGCGGCGCAACAGTGGCAAGTCCTCTTTAATCAATGCCTTGACCGGACAGGATACTGCCCTTGTATCGGATATCCCCGGTACCACGACAGACACCGTGAGCAAAGCCATGGAGATTCAAGGAATCGGCCCTTGTCTCTTTATCGACACGCCGGGATTTGACGATGAAGGAGAATTAGGAGAAATGCGCATCATCCGCACGCTGAAAGCCATCGAACGAACAGACATAGCCTTACTTCTTTGTGAAGACGAAGCCCATGAAGAGGAAAAGAAGTGGATGAAGCAATTGGAGGAAAAAAACATCCCTGTCATCTTGCTACTGAACAAGGCTGACATACGAAAAGACATAGCATCCACCCTACTCCGTATAGAAAAAGATTGCGGTCAAAAGCCTCTCGTTATCAGCGCAAAGGAAAGAACAGGTATAAAGAAGATACATCAGGCGATTCTGGAAAAGTTACCGGCAGATTTCGGGCAACAAACCATTACCGGAAATCTGGTTAAAGAAGGAGATTTAGTGCTCTTAGTCATGCCGCAAGATATACAGGCTCCCAAAGGCCGTCTCATCCTTCCACAGGTACAGACGATGCGCGAATTATTGGACAAGAAATGCCTGGTGATGAGTTGTACAACAGACCAAATAGCTTCCACCTTGCAGGCTCTGTCCCGCCCTCCGAAACTGATTATAACCGACTCCCAGGTTTTTCATACCGTTTATGAACAAAAGCCGGCAGATAGCCTTCTCACCTCTTTCTCTGTCCTGATGGCAGGATATAAGGGAGATATACATTATTATATAGAAGGAGCCTCAGCCATAGACTGCCTCACCCCACAGTCACGGGTACTGATAGCGGAAGCCTGCACTCATGCCCCTGCCACCGAGGACATAGGCAGAGTAAAGCTTCCACGTATGTTGCGTAAAAAGATAGGCGAAGAGCTACAAATAGATATCGTTGCAGGTACAGACTTTCCGGAGGATTTGACACCCTATCACTTAATCATTCATTGCGGAGCCTGCATGTTCAATCGCAAATATGTACTAAACCGGATTGATAATGCCCGTAAGCAACAGATTCCCATGACTAATTATGGAGTGGCTATTGCACACTTGAACGGGATATTGGATAAGATAGCGTATTAAAAAGACATCTGTTCTTTTTTTGTTTCTATCACCACAAACCATTTATTTTCAACGGTTTGTGGTGTAAAAGGATCCGTAATTCCCCTTAACTGGTATGTATGTGGATTTTTACCATTGTTTCTGAAGACTCATAGATTTTCCTTCTTGATGTGTCCTACATGATGGTTCATCCATTTACTTCATTTACAAGGCCTTATCGTGCAAACACTTAGTTGAATTTATAGTTTCACCAAGGTGAAGCAATCGTATCACTTGGGTGACTACGCCTCTCCACTTAGGTGCCAATGTATTGTCACCTAGGTGAAACAACAAAAAAAAACAGACAAAAGATAAGCATTCGGGCTTGTACGTGTTTTTTCCAGTCATAACAAAATCAAAAGCCTGGAGAGAAATACATAAGAGGCCGAATGCTTACAGTTCTTCCATAAACTTGACCGACGAGTGAACAATGCTCCAATCCATATATTCCCACGCAGGGTGTGACCATCTTCGATATTGCCGAATACTGGGCCATTGATGTTTCAATCCACACACCCACGTAGGGTGTGACATCCTATACCTTGGGTACATAACATGGTACTGGAGGTTTCAATCCACACACCCACGTAGGGTGTGACCTTGGAAGCCATCCGCATTAAAGGCAAGTTCGAGAGTTTCAATCCACACACCCACGTAGGGTGTGACCATACCCCACATCTTTTCTTGCCAATCACGTTGTTTCAATCCACACACCCACGTAGGGTGTGACTGGTTGTCTATACACGTGTTCACCTCATCATTGTTTCAATCCACACACCCACGTAGGGTGTGACATAGCCTTTTCTTTACCATACTCAACATTCTTTAGTTTCAATCCACACACCCACGTAGGGTGTGACCCTGCCCTTGGTCGGGAAGTGCAAATAAATAGTGTTTCAATCCACACACCCACGTAGGGTGTGACTATGATTTAAAGTTATGTATTGATAGTACGCACGTTTCAATCCACACACCCACGTAGGGTGTGACACCCGTCAGCACATAACCGCCATCGGCGAAGGTGTTTCAATCCACACACCCACGTAGGGTGTGACTATTCAACGAACAGGAGAAAGACTCCTCGGACATGTTTCAATCCACACACCCACGTAGGGTGTGACCACACGAAGAAGCGGAAGTGGCGGATTGGAAGTCTGTTTCAATCCACACACCCACGTAGGGTGTGACCACACGCATGGACGCTTTTTGAGCTTTCTTGTGTTTCAATCCACACACCCACGTAGGGTGTGACTGTTTTAAGTGATTCTGGTACTGTTTATGGTTATGTTTCAATCCACACACCCACGTAGGGTGTGACCTGAGAGGATAACTCAGTTTTGCGTTCGCATTGTTTCAATCCACACACCCACGTAGGGTGTGACAATAGCGGCCTTAGCGGTATTCGACGAAGCAAGGTTTCAATCCACACACCCACGTAGGGTGTGACTCTGGATAAAACTACGAATAGCATCCATACTAAGTTTCAATCCACACACCCACGTAGGGTGTGACCACACGCATGGACGCTTTTTGAGCTTTCTTGTGTTTCAATCCACACACCCACGTAGGGTGTGACTGTTTTAAGTGATTCTGGTACTGTTTATGGTTATGTTTCAATCCACACACCCACGTAGGGTGTGACCTGAGAGGATAACTCAGTTTTGCGTTCGCATTGTTTCAATCCACACACCCACGTAGGGTGTGACAATAGCGGCCTTAGCGGTATTCGACGAAGCAAGGTTTCAATCCACACACCCACGTAGGGTGTGACTCTGGATAAAACTACGAATAGCATCCATACTAAGTTTCAATCCACACACCCACGTAGGGTGTGACTTTTCCTTCGGACACAACTAGGGGCTTCGCTTGTTTCAATCCACACACCCACGTAGGGTGTGACCTAGCAAACGACGATACTTTTCCTGATTCAGAAGTTTCAATCCACACACCCACGTAGGGTGTGACACAATAATTGGTCAAAAGCCACAGAACAATTAGTTTCAATCCACACACCCACGTAGGGTGTGACTTGTCAAACCATGTCTGAACGTCAGGCTGTGTTGTTTCAATCCACACACCCACGTAGGGTGTGACTCTATATCTAATAACATATTATAAATCAGCAAGTTTAATCCACTGTTATGCGAATCATCATTATTATTCAACTTCATAACGAAGAAATACTCTACAAATAATTTAATCTACTGATTATTAACACATGCGAAGATACTACTTTTTTTGTAACACACCACATTCGCATTATATTATAAGAGCCTCCTCAACTTTATAAGCCGTTTCAACACCTATTACTTCTACCCTCTTATTCTCATTTTTACTAAGAATATAAAAACGAACACTATCAAGAGACATATCAATAATATCCCTAACTCTCCCTTTTAAAAGAGAATATTGCGCTTCCGTCACTACACACTCAAAGACTGAGTTCTGCACCCTCTGTCCATAATCCAAACATGCCTTGGCCACACATCGTAAACGGCGAGCCCCCTCTTTGCTTGTAGTATCCACATCGTAAGTCACAAGAATGTACATAATTAAAAATCATTTTATAAGAAATACCGGATAATCGTCAATATCCTGCCTGATATATCTTGCCATTAACATAGCCTGCACATAAGGCAGAAGCCCTATTTCAACTTTTTCATTAAGATAAGGATGAATTATCACTTCCCTTTTCCTTGCCTGCCATGCAGTAATAAAAGTCTTTTTCCCTTTATCTGTCATAACAACCCCATTATCACCTTGGAACAAGAAGTCTTTTACTGAAATCTGTCTTTTATTAATCAACGACAAAATAAAACGGTCGCCAAGGTAAGCACGTAACTCTTCCATCATATCTAAAGCCAACGACGTGCGCCCTGGACGGAGTGTATGGAGAAACCCGACGTATGGATCAAGGCCAACAGTTTCGAGAGCGGCCGCAACATCATTGGCAATCAAGGTATATGCAAAAGACAACATGGCATTCACCGCATCCTTGGGAGGACGACGATTGCGACCATGAAATGGAAAATCAGTCTTCTGATTAAGTATCAAGATTGGCAATACCTCAAAATAGGCATTCGAAGACATCCCCTCATAACCAATTAATTCCGTCTTATCTTGAGCCTTCAAAACATCACGTTTGGCACGTTCCAATACTTGCACCGCTCTATTAATGTCTTCATTCTCACCATAATCACGAATATATCTCCTCAATATATTGCGATAGTTTTGAATCTTACCACCAATCATCAACCGAACCACATGCAACGACCAAGATGCATCGTCCGACAATTGGTACTGCTTTTTGCGTAACAGAACATTTCCTTTCGTAGCACCTTGAACCCTGCTGATGAATCTGCCTTGTGGAGAAAGAAATGTGAGTGATATACCATTGTCACTACACAATTTCATCACACCGGGACTTGCGCCCATATATCCGAACGTAACGATGCCTTCTATATTTATGACAGGAATACGAAACACCTCCTCCTGCTGAACAGATATAACGACATTCAGCCCATCCTTACTAAGATACGCTTCCGGTGTCGTCACATACAAAGTATTCAATAGTTTTCTCATAGATACAGATTTTTAGTAAGGTAATTATCTACCGAAGTACAATTATTTACCATTTCCGGCATGCAAATATCTTTCAGCGAGCACTTGTCACAATGTTTCCCATATTCAGCCTTCGGGATAACCGCTTTACTAAATATATCGTGCATATCCCGGGCACATTGTCTGACTATATCTCGCAGTTCCTCCGTTATATCCACATTAACCCGATGGCGAAGCTCCCCATAAAAGAAAGCGCCGTATGGTATATGGATAGCATACATTTCTTCTATGCACATGATTTGTGCTGCCAACTGCACTTCATCCACCTCGTTTCTTTTCGGTTTGCCATGCTTATACTCCACAGCAACCGGTTGCCATCGCCCCGGATAGTTGGGATGCAAGATAGTATTTTCAAGAGATGAGGAAGGAAACAACTCTATGGCATCAGAGATTCCATAGAGTCCAAGTTCACGCGAAGCGATATTCACCGCACGCAATGTTATCTGGTCACCACACTTCTGTCTATAAAACGGATCATCTACATGCTTGTGCAGAATCTGTCCTTCGATGGTGAGACGATTATCGCCCCATTGCTGCTCAATATGTATCAAAGCCCATTGCCGGGGACAGAACCTAAAGTGCTGAATCCCCGACAACATGAGCATATCGTCTTCATTGTACATACGATGGAATTATATCAGTTCCTCAATAGTTACATTTGATGGAGCATTCTCCTTATCTATAGTAACTGAATAATCGATGAATGAGCGTGATGCTCCATCGCAGACTTTCTCCACTTTTACCAATTCAAACAACTTGTTGGCGGGAGCATTACCCAATATGGAGTCATGCTTGAAGACTATCAGTTTTTGAGCACTCATCAATCCACGTGCCGCCGAACGATCCACATCGAACATATTCTTTAATGCGTTCCAAAATAGTTCAAGGTCTTCTTCAGAAAGTCCTGTCTGTTGTGCCAAGTTGGCGGAGATGAAGCCGTGACAGACGTAGAGGCCATAAGGAATGGTGGCTTTACGTCCCATTGTACGATTGCCACCATCTTGTTTTTCTGCTTCTTTCTCTGTTGCTACTGCCATACGAGTAATAGAATGTTCCGCTACAGCAATTGGATCTATAGAACGAGCAAAGGTGAACTGGATAGGGCCACGAACTTGACCCGCATTTTTACCTGTTGACATAACTGCGCCGAATGTTCTGATATCGAAGTAATTATTACACATAAAACGACGTGCTGCTTCTATTTTGTCCTTTGCATTTTTTACTTCTGAATCATCATGTGCATTATCAATCAAAGTATTCAGGACTGCCTTCTCTTTGATAAATATATCAAAGCCATTCACAAGCCCTTTTGCTATTTGTACATAGTTACGAACCTTGCGTTTCAAACAGACATCCGTAACAAGTCCCATACCTGTTTCGGCATCCACACGTGGTAGATTACCCGCATCCGGATCACCATTTGGGTTACCATCTTTTACATCAAATATGTAAACGAAATCAATTCTATTCTTTAGTTCTGACATAACTTTATATTTTTAAAATTATTATTCCATTTCTTTATTTTCCTTGTTCATAAAAAGGTCTTGACGTTGATGATAATATCCCACAAAGAACCGTCCTTGATCTTGCAGGTTAAGATGTGGAGGAAATCCTTTTGCATCAAGTTTGGATATAATTTCCTGTTTCAGCTTCTCATAGAACACTTGTCCACCCGGATTCAACTTCTCTATATGATGAGTAGAAAGGTTGAGCACCGTGGCAAAAACCATGGAAGGAGTTGCTGATGCAGCATTTAAATCCGGAAAAACCAGACGTGCCGCTTAACAAAAACGATGCGTTTCAAAAAGTACAAAAACGACGCGTACAAGAAAAACGGTGAGCGCGGTCCTATTCAGCATGATCAAAGCCCACCGTTTTTCTTTCACTTGAACCCTCTTTAAATGGCTTTAAAATATCATTTAAAAGCCATTGCAGATTCAAAATAATTTCCTATCTTTATGCAATTGTTAGGCTGCTATACCTGACACCTCATCCGGCTTCGTGTACAGCATCATGTCTGTATATTTAGCTTGATAGTTTACGCTTGCACTAAACTCCACTTTCCTGCATTCCTTGAATGGGCTGCCGACAAATGGGTTTCGGTCCATCCAGTCGCACAGTTCTAAAATGGAGGACTTGTTCGAGGTGAAGTACACGAACGAATGCCCTTTCAGAACGGTTAGTACATCCAGATAGTCAGCCAGACGCCAGAACATCTTGTAAGTACCCACCTCGGTGGAGAGGTACGGCGGATCAACCAGGAACACCACACCCGGAACATCTTTGTAACGTTTGAATACTTCCTTGTAGTCTTCGCTGGTTATAGTCAGTCCTTCCAGATAATCCTTTGCTTCGGGATAGTCTGTCTGCCGAATCCTATTGTAGATGGCTTCTTTCTTCATTCCTTCCAAACTGGTCACATATTTCATGGCGAACAACAAGGATGCGGAAACCGTGATATAATCCACGTAACCGTGCTCTTTTTCTTCCCTCTCAATACGAGCAAACATTTTATCGCGAACCTCCCCGGTTATACGTTTGTTTCTGGGTTCCCCTTCAGCTATCCGACGCAAATCGGATAACAGCACATTGGTGGCCGGGATATTTACAAGTCGGCAGCGGTAGTTGTCGAAGTCATTATACACAACGGTGGCATCAGGCCTGACACATTTGGTAATATGTGACAGCAGGCCCGAGCCGCCAAACAAGTCCACAAACACGGTGCTGTCCGGGAACTGTCCCAGCACCTTGATAAATTCCCTCGCAAACATGCGTTTCTGCCCCACGAAAGGAAGCGGGGCGGACAAATACATCTTTCTCATTTCATTCTGCTTTAAAACGGCCGCAAAGGTCC
>ERZ1504592.279-NODE-279-length-12428-cov-3.450982_pt1 | contig 12428 bp, 10 predicted proteins | sample MGYA00571820_ERZ1504592 | MGnify/ENA primary metagenome ERZ1504592 (study PRJEB39906, sample SAMEA3182050) | gut metagenome | biome: human; feature: gut; material: Stool; isolation source: human stools | place: Canada | collected 2012-02-22 ... | reverse complement strand
TGAGTAACTTTGATAAAAATTAAAAATCGTATTCAATAATGGAAATAGCAGGAAAAATCATACTTGCCTTACCTGAACAGTCGGGAGTCTCAAAGGCCGGTAATGCGTGGAAAAAGCGCGAATATGTTCTTGAAACACAAGAAACTTATCCCAAGAAGGTGCACTTTGACCTTTTTGGCGACCGTGCCGACCAATATCCCCTGAATGTAGGTGATGAAATTGTGTTGAGCTTCGATATAAACAGCCGTGAGTTCAACGGCCGCTGGTACACCTCGGTTAGCGGTTGGAAAGTAGAGAAGGCAGGTGCGCAGGCCGCTCCCGCCGCTGCTCCCGTGCAGGACTTCCCCGGTGCGGTTCCTCCGCCTCCCGTGCCCGATCTCGGCAGTGATGCTACCGACGACCTTCCTTTCTAAAGGCTGACAGGTATAACGAAAAAGCGATGGAGCGTTTCATTTATTTGAGATGCTCCATCGCCTTTTTATAAAGTAGTGTTGTTGTCGTGAATCAATCCTCGTCTTCGTCGTCATCATCGAAGTCGAAGTCAAAGTCCCAGCCGTCGTTGAGTGCGTCTTCCTTGAAGCGCGACAGCTCACGGCCCTCTCTCTTGGTGGGACGGCCGAGGCCCTTGCGACGGTCTATGAATCCGCTTATCTTTACAACTTCAAGCAAGTCGAGTTCCGATTGGGGAGTTATGTTCTCAAGATAGTCGGGCACAAGTTTCGCGCCGAGTCGGTTCTCGGTAAGAGCCTTTACGAGGAAAGAATAGGTTACCGGTGGTTTTCTTACCTTTATAACATTGCCGGGCTTTATTGTGCGTGATGGTTTTACGGTGGTGTCACCTACCATAACTCGTCCTTTCTTGCATGCATCGGTCGATATGGTGCGGGTCTTGAAAATGCGTGTGGCCCACATCCACTTGTCAATGCGTTCTTCACTCTTTGCCATCTCGCCTATTTGTTATTGAAGTTACACATTGCGAAATCTATTCCCGAGAGGCAGAAAGCCTTTATGGCCTCGCAAGCCACATCCACTCGAGCCGGAAGCTGCTGGCGCTGGTCGAGGGTGAAGTGTCCGAGCACATAGTCTACCTGACAACCGCGCGGGAAGTCGTTGCCTATGCCGAATCTCAGTCGAGGATAGGCGGGTGTGCCGAGCATCTGGGCTATGTTTTTTAGGCCGTTGTGGCCTGCGTCGCTTCCGTTGGGCTTTATGCGTATGGCTCCGAAAGGCAATGCGATGTCGTCGACAAGAACCAATATGTGGCTTATGTCGATGTTCTCTTTTTCTTTCCAGTAGCGCACGGCGTTTCCGCTGAGGTTCATGTAGGTCGAAGGCTTGAGCAGGGTGAGCTGCTTGTTTTTAAGCCTCATGTGAGCCACATCGCCGTAACGCTCGGTGGAAAAAGAAATATTGGATGCCTCGGCAAAGGCATCCAATATTCTAAAACCTATATTGTGGCGGGTTCCACGGTATTCATCACCGATGTTTCCCAAGCCGACAATCAAGTACTTCATTCAATCAATTTAATAGGTTGTGGGTTATGCCTTAGCCTGTGCACCACGAGCGGCACGGGTGAGCTGAACGGCACAAACAACGGCGTTCTTTGCATTCATCAGTTCGAGGCCCTCGAAGTGGAGGTCGCCAATCTGAAGAGTCTTGCCAAGACCGAGGTTGTCGATGTTGATTACAACGCGCTCGGGAATTGCAGTGTAGAGAGCCTTAACCTTGATTTTCTTCATAGAGAGGTTGAGCTTACCACCGGCCTTAACACCTTCGGCGTGGCCTTCGAGCTGTACGGGAACTTCAACTACAACGGGCTTCTTGTCGTTAACCTCAAGAAGGTCGATGTGGAGGATTGAATCCTTTACAGGGTGGAACTGGATTTCGCGGAGAACTGCATTGCGCTTTTCGCCGTTGATGTCGAGCTCGATTGCGTAGATGTCGGGAGTGTATATGAGCTTGCGCACATCCTCGTTGCTTACTGTGAGGTCGGTAGTTACAAGGCCTCTGCCGCGACCGATTTCTACAATCTTCTCACCGGGCTTGAGAGCTGCGGTGTAGGGAAGTTCTACGATTTCACCACCGTTAAGAACTACGGGGATTTTGTTTTCGGCACGGAGTGCCTTGGCTGCCTTCTTACCCAAATCGGTACGGGGCTCGGCTGATAACTGATAAGTTTTCATTTCGTTGAAATAGTTTAGTTGTGTTACTCAAAATTAAGTGATACTTGTAATGCTCCTTAATTTCCCATCACACGGGATGCTAAAAAGCGGTGCAAAGGTATTGATTTTTGCGCACATTACAAAGTAAAACTGCAGGAAATGTTAAAAATAACACTCCTGCAGTCATTATTTTGTCAATATTCAGCTTAAAAATCGCATTTCCAGCGTTTAAGGAACGCCTGCGACTTGTGAATCTCCTTGTACATGACGATGTCCTCGCGAATGAAGGGCACTTCGTTACGGTAGGCTTTCAGAAACTTTTCGATGTAGGGCGACGACTTGAGCGGACGACGGAATTCGATGCCCTGAGCCGCATTCATCAGCTCTATCGACAATATCAGCTCAAGATTGTCCATGACCTTGTAAAGCTTGGTGGCTGCATTGGCTCCCATACTCACATGGTCCTCCTGTCCGTTGCTCGACACTATCGAGTCGCTTGATGCAGCGTAGCAGTACATCTTGTTCTGGCTTACCATCGAGGCTGCGGCATATTGCGGAATCATGAATCCGGAGTTGAGTCCCGGTTCGGCTACAAGGAATTCGGGAAGACCTCGGAGCCCCATTATCAATTGAGCCACACGACGCTCCGATATGTTGCCGAGTTCGGCCATGGCTATTGCAAGATAGTCATAGACCAGTGCAAGGGGCTGGCCGTGGAAGTTGCCTCCCGAAATGATGAGGTCTTCGTCGGGGAATATGGTCGGGTTGTCGGTCACTGAGTTGATTTCAGTCAGCAGCACCGATGCGGCGTGCCTTATTGCATCCTTGGTTGCGCCATGTACCTGAGGTATGCAACGGAAGGAGTAGGGGTCCTGTACGTGTTTCTTGGGGCGGTTTATTATTTCGCTTCCTTCAAGGAGATGCCTGAAGTTGTTGCCGGTTTCTATCTGGCCCTTATGGGGACGCATCTGCTGTATGCAGTCCATGAAGGGAGCCAGCAGGCCGTCGTAGGCTTCAAGCGAAATGGCGGCGATGAGGTCGGCTTTCTTGGACAGGCGCATGGCTTTCAGCAGCGCGTAAACGCCGTTTGCGCTCATGAACTGAGTGCCGTTCAGCAAGGCAAGGCCCTCTTTGCTTTTAAGTTTTATGGGCTCCCATCCGAATTCGTCGAGCACGCTTATGGCCTCGCAGCGTTTTCCTTTGTAATATACATCGCCTACGCCGATAAGGGGGAGAAACAGATTGGCGAGAGGGGCGAGGTCGCCCGATGCGCCGAGTGAGCCTCGGTCGTAGACAATGGGCATAACATCGTTGTTGAAGAAGTCGATGATGCGCTGCACTGTTATCAGCTGCACACCGCTATGACCCAATGAAAGCGCATGAGCTTTCAGAAGGAACATGAGCTTCACTATTACATGAGGGATTTCGTTGCCTACACTGCAGGCATGGCTCTTTACGAGGTTTTCCTGGAGAGTGTTGAGCTCGTCAAGGGAGATGTTTTTAGTGCACAGCGACCCGAATCCTGTTGTAATGCCGTAAAGCGGTTCGGTCGATTCTTCGATTTTGCGGTCGAGATAGTTGCGACACTTCTCAATTCTTTCTTTGGCCGCAGACGAGAGTTCAAGTTTGAGATTCTCGTTGATTATGCGTTCAATGTCCTCAAATGTGAGGTCGCCGTTGCCTATCTGAAATATGTTTTTGCTCATTGGTGATTTGTTTATTGGAGATTTTCATTAAGATAGTCAAGCACTCGCTTCTCGATGGCCACAGCTTGGTCATGTAGTGAGGATGCTTCGAGTGCCATAGTTTTTACGTAATCTTCATCCTTGATCGATGAAAGGTTGATGCGCACGTTCATCAATGCTCCAAGAACGGCTGTGCGTGCGCACATGGTCGCTACGCATGCATCAGTGACAGCGTTCTGGTTGCCGGTGCGTGCTATCACTTCAAGTTTGGGCATGATGGAGATTACGCGGCGGGCAACCTGCATCGGCACTTCGGCGGCATATTTCGTAGCCGATTGTATTGCGGCGCTTCTTGTCGATTTTTCCTCGTCGGTGTCCTTGGGTAGCTTGAATGCGTCAAACACGAGGTTGTAAGCATCACTGTCGCGGTCAATGTCGGTTTCGAGTTCGTTACGCACAGGTTCGATTTCGGCAAGCAATGTTGTCATTTCGGCTTCACGGTCGGCATATTTCTTTCGGCCTATCGTGAGGCGGGTCACCATTTCGCCGAGTGCTGCGGCTATGGCTCCGTTAAGGGCCGAGATGCTGCCTCCGCCGGGTACGGGGTCGTTCCCTGCGGTCTTGTTTAGAAAATCTTTTACTGATAGATCGGTCAACATGGTTTATTCAGGTTAATTGTTGTTATATGAAACAATCCGGCCGCGTTTTACAGTCATGATTACTGAGTTCATGCCGGTGTAATAGGGTAGTGTGTAGTGGGTGTCGGAGTCGAGCATCACGAGGTCGCCGAGTTTGCCCGGTTCAAGTGAGCCTATGTATTCGGCTCGGCCTATTGCCGCAGCTCCGTTGAGAGTCAGTGCGGTTATGGCCTCTTCAACCGAGAAGTTCATGTAGATGCATGCGAGGGCGAATGTCAACGGTATTGAGCCGCTGCAGCAGCTTCCGGGGTTAAGGTCGGTGGCCAATGCCACGGCACATCCGGTGTCGATCATTTCGCGTCCGCGGGCGTAGGGCTCGCGCAGCGTGAATGCCGTCAACGGCAGCAGGGTCGCCACCACATCGCTGTGGGCCATCGCCTTTATTCCTTCATCCGATGCGTGAAGCAGGTGATCGGCCGACAATGCGTTCAGCTCGGCCGACAGTTCGGCACCTCCTGTGGTCACTATCTCGTCGGCATGGATTTTTATGCCGTAATCCATGTCGGCGGCTGCCTTGAGCAGTCGTCGTGACTGTTCCACGGTGAAAACTCCGCGTTCGCAGAATATGTCGCAATTTTCGGCGAGATTTTGCTTCTTGACTTCGGGCAGCATCTCACGTATTATGAAATCGATATATTCGTCATGTCGACCGGCATACTCGGGAGGCAGGGCATGTGCGCCGAGATAGGTTGTGGCTATGTCGACTTTGCGTTCGGGATCATCGTTGATTTCGGCCATTACACGCAGTTGTTTCAACTCGGCTTCGCGGTCGAGTCCGTAACCGCTCTTTGCCTCGACTGTCGTGACACCCATGCGGCTCATTATGTCGATGAAGTGACGCGTCTTTTCCACGAGCTGTTCAGTCGATGCCTCGCGGGTTGATTTCATCGTGTTGACTATGCCTCCTCCACGCTCCATTATCGACATGTAACTGTCACCGCGCATTCGCCACATGAATTCTTCAGGACGGAAGCCACCGAACACCAAATGGGTGTGTGAGTCGACAAATCCGGGCAGAACCACTCGACCTTGCGCGTCGATTGCGGTGATGTCGACGTTTTCGCGCACGGGGCCCACATAGTCTATAGTCCCGTCGACTATCGTTATTTCACCGTCGGGTATATGATGGAGCTCGTTCATCGCTTTGCCGTGAAGGGCCTTGCGACCCTTCGGCGTAAGGATGTTGGCGTGGATTATTCGTAATGTCGACATGGGCGTTTATTCCATTATGCGTGCTTCAAGCACCTGTTGCATGGAGAAGTTTTCGAGTCCGAGGTAGTAGGCCGATGTGTCGATGAGTGCAGCCATGGGCACGAGGCCTATTATTTCGCTGCCTACTACGTTTACTCCGTAGCGGCGAGCCTCGAAGCGCACCATCTCCATGGCCTGGTAGAGTGCGGTCTTTGTGTAGTCGGTCATGTTGATCGACACTTGGGTTATGCCGCGCTCCTTAAGTTCCACTCCCATTGCTTTGCAGTAACGCAGACCACCGCCTATGAAGCGTATCTTTTTGGCTATGCCGTGGGCTATCTCAAGGCTCGGAGTATCGAGGTTTATATTGTAGGCTACGAGAGGCATGCGTGCTCCTATGGCTACCGCTCCGGCTGTCGGATGGCGTTCGGCCGGTCCGAAGTCGGGATGCCATTCGGGGAGTTTTATCTTTTCGGCCATGCCTTCAAACTCACCCTTGCGCACTGCCGCAAGATTTTCACGGTGAGGTGCCGAAGCCGATTTCTCATACAGAAATACGGGAAGATTGTAACGCTCGGCAACTGTTGCGCCTACTTCACGTGACAATGCAATTGCATCGTCCATTGTGCAGCCTTTTATGGGAATGAAAGGCACTACATCGGCAGCTCCCATGCGCGGATGCTGGCCTTGGTGATGATTGAGGTCTATAAGCTCGACGGCTATGCCTATGGCTTCGATTACAGCCTCTTTAAGAGCTTCGGGTTGTCCTACTACGGTGACAACGAGTCGGTTGTGGTCAATGTCGTTGCTATAGTCGAGCAGTTTTACCCCTTCTTTGCCACGAAACGGGTTTACAATTTTATCTATCTTTTCAAGGTCGCGCCCTTCGCTGAAGTTAGGCACGCACTCCATTATTTTAGTCCAGCTCATTTTGCGTTTTTGTTTAAATAGTTGTTTACTGTGTTGGTTATCAATTCGTCATCGGCTATGTTCGGGATGGTTATGTGGTAATAGTCACCGTTTTTGTCGTTGAACTCTTGCGATGTGGCCATGGCGTTGGGGTTTCGTGCCCATGAACGGCGGGCAACGCCTCCCATTACATCCCACAGCATTGACGAGCGCAGTATCTCATCGACGCGCTCCGAGCCGTCGCACACCATTCCGAATCCGCCGTTGATGGCCTTGCCTATTCCTACGCCGCCTCCGTTGTGCAGTGCTACAAGACTCATTCCTCGGGCGCAGTTTCCGGCAAAGCACTGTACGGCCATGTCGGCCATTACATTGCTGCCATCCTTGATGTTGGAAGTTTCGCGGAAGGGTGAGTCGGTTCCGCTTACATCGTGGTGGTCGCGTCCAAGCATGATGGGGCCGACTTCGCCGTTGCGTACCATCTCGTTGAATCGAAGCGCTATTTTCATGCGTCCTTCGGCATCCTGGTAAAGGATGCGCGCCTGGGTTCCCACAACAAGCGCATTGCGCTCGGCGTCGCGAATCCATATCCAGTTGTCCATGTCCTGTCCGCGGCGATTGGGGTCAATGCACTCCATTGCGGCGTGGTCGGTCTTTATGAGGTCGCTGTGTTTTCCGCTAAGGCATACCCAGCGGAACGGGCCGTAACCGTAGTCAAACAGCTCGGGACCCATTATGTCCTCAACGTAGGAGGGCCATATAAAACCGTCTTTCTCGTCGATGCCGTTACGTGATATTTCCTTTACTCCGGCGTCGTATATGGCTTTCATGAATGAATTGCCGTAATCGAAGAAGTAGGTGCCGTGCTCTACGAGCTGCTTTATGATGTTGAAGTGACGGTGCAATGAGGCGTTGACAAGACGCTCAAATTCATTGCGGTCGTCACGCAGTAAACGTGTACGCTCCTCAAATGTCACACCTGCCGGACAATATCCGCCTTCGTATACGGCGTGACATGATGTCTGGTCGCTCAGAAGCTCGATGTGAATGTTGTTGTCGAGCGCATATTGCAACAGGTCCACTACATTGCCGTGATAGGCGATTGAGCGCGGCTCCTTTGCTTTCATTGATTCATCGGCAAGGCGATAGGCTTCGGCAAGGTCGTCGGTTACATATTGAACCCATCCTTGATCGTGACGGGTCTTGATGCGCGATGCATCGACTTCGGCGATTATAGCGGTGGCTCCGGCAATTTCGGCTGCTTTGGGCTGTGCGCCGCTCATGCCGCCGAGCCCCGATGATACAAACAGATGTCCGCGCAGATTGCCGTCCTGCGGTACACCGAGTTTCATGCGGCCTGCATTCAGCAGGGTGTTGAATGTCCCGTGTACGATGCCTTGCGGGCCTATGTACATCCATCCGCCGGCAGTCATCTGGCCATAGTTGGCAACTCCCATCTGGGCTGCGACTTCCCAATCCTTTATGTTGTCGAAAAGTCCCACCATCATGGAGTTGGTTATGATTACGCGAGGTGCTTCGGGCTTCGACTTGAAGAGGCCGAGAGGGTGCCCCGACTCGATTACGAGTGTCTGGTCCTGAGTGAGTTCCTCAAGATATTGCTTTATGAGCCGATATTGCATCCAGTTTTGGCACACCTGACCGGTTTCGCCGTAAGTGACGAGCTCGTAAGGATAAAGAGCGATGTCGAAACACAAATTGTTGTCGATCATCACCTGAAATGCCTTGCCTTCGATGCATTTCCCTTTGTACTCATCAATCGGTTTTGCTTTAAGGTCGCCTTGAGGACGGTAACGGTAGCCGTATATCTTGCCTCGGGTAAGAAGCTCTTCCATGAACTCGGGAGCGAGTTGTTGGTGGAGCGATTCAGGAATGTAACGTAACGCGTTCTTTAAGGCTGTTTCGGTTTGCGCTTTTGTAAGTCTGTAGCCTCGGTCGGGTGCTCTTCTTATGCCCGGAACAAATTCGGGATATTCAGGGAGCTGGTCGGATAGTGAAAATTTCATGGGATGATATGGTTAATCTTATAATGCAAACTTACAAATTAATTTTAACACGACCAATAGGGGGATAAAAAAAGAGGTCGTTACGATGTGTAACAACCTCTTGAGTGACTCCTACAGGATTCAAACCTGTAACCTTCTGATCCGTAGTCAGATGCTCTATTCAGTTGAGCTAAGGAGCCAAAAAACTCTCTCTCTATTTCAATGTGACTCCTACAGGATTCAAACCTGTAACCTTCTGATCCGTAGTCAGATGCTCTATTCAGTTGAGCTAAGGAGCCTTCCTTGGTTTGCGGTTGCAAAGGTAAGCAACATTTCTGTAATCTCCAAAACTTTTGGGATAAAAATGTGTTGCAGTTTATAAAGTTTTTTGTCCTTACATGGATTCTACCACTACAATGCACTATCAATCAAAACAATGACGGATGACATGGTTTTTAACCGCATCATCCGTCATTGAACTGTAGTTTATGTTAATGCCGTCAGTTAGTATTTAAACGGAGTGTTCTTTACATAGATTTTGAAATCCTTGATTGCCCCGGGAACATCGCTCTCCATTCGCGGGAGATACTGGAATCCTTCGATGCTGTGGGTCGCTCCGAGGTCAATTACTATGGCGTGGGGGAACGGTATTCCGGGAACCGTGCTCCAGTAGGTCGATTCCTGAAGGTCGAATGTCTTGTCGCCCGAGCGGTTCATTCTTGCCACATCCTCGCTGTCGGCATAGTTTACAATCCACGGCTCGCGTGACAGACGCTCGCCGTTGTCGTCCAATACATACATCTCGGCTATGGCGGCGACATCCTTTCCATTGATTGAATTAAGTGCCTCAAGGCAGATGTAGCGACCGGTCACGGGCTTGTCAAATTTCACCTCCTGCCATCCGTTGCCGGGAGCGAAGCTGCCGGTGTAGACCGGAGTTTCCGATGAAAGCACGAGATTCTGTCCCTCTTCGCGGTGGGTGAGAGGTTTCTGGACAAGTAGCTGGTCGAGGAGCGGTTCACGCAATCCTTCCGACTTTGCTTCCTTCGGGCCTATAATGTCGAATACAAGTATTTCATTTTCGCCTTTCTTGAGCCAGCATCCGGGCATATACAAAGTCTGTTGCGGACCTATCTCCCAAATGCGTCCCATGGGATGTCCGTTGACATAGACAAGACCTTTGCCCCATGTTTCAAAATTCAGGAACGTGTCCGACGGTTTCTTGACATTGAATGTTCCGCGATATACACCGCGAGGCAGGCATCCGTTTTCGTCGGGGGTGAAGGTTTCGATAGGATAGAATTCACCAATCGAGGTATAGGTGTCGTAGGTGTCCTCTATATTATATACCTTCCAGTTCTTGAGGTCGCACACAAATCGGTGTCCTTCATTGTCTACGGTTACGGTGACATTGCCGGTTATACCCTTGAAGTCCTTTATTGCGCGGCCGAAGTTGATGCGGCCCATGGCTTCGATTAGTATGTCGAGAGTCGCACCTTTCTTGCATGCCGGAATTGTGAGGGCTTTCTCGCCGTTGCGACGATCGAGCTTGCCGATGAATTTTCCATCGACAAATACCTGAGCGTAGTCATGAGGATCGTTAACGGTAAGAAGTGCCGGTTGCTTGAGTTCGGGAAGTGTAGTGCGGTAAAGGATGCTGCCGAATCCCTGGTCATACTCTTCCATAGTGCGTATCTCGGCATCGCTCTTGGGTTCGGGCAGATTTGAGAATAGCGGTGCTACTTCGGTGAAAGTGAACGACGGTATGGCGATGGGCTTGATGAGCGAGGGCACATCGGCCTGCTTCTTGCCGTCCATGTATTTGGCAAGTGTCTTGCGGAGTTCCCAATATTTGGGAGTAGTCTGTCCCGACTCGCTGATGGGTGCATCGTAGTCGTAGGATGTGACATCGGGAGCGAATCCGGGAGAGTTAGCTCCGGCCCAGTGTCCCCAATTGGTTCCGCCGTGGGTCATGTAGAGGCTGAAGGATATGCCCTTTGAAAGCATCTCGTCGATGCCGGCTATCATGTCGGCGGCAGGACGTGTTTCGTGGTTGGCTCCCCACTTGTCAAACCATCCGCTCCAGAACTCGGAACACATCAACGGACTGTTGGGGCGTACCTCTTTAAGCTTGGCAAACTGCTGGTCGATGTTGGCTCCGGTGCCGAAGTTCATTGTCCATATAAGGTCGTTAAGTCCGTTGTTCAGGAAGTTGGACGACCAGTCACACTGAAACAGGGTGACTTCGTTGCCGAAGTTCTTGCGCAACATGTCACGTATTTCCGAAACATATTGTTTGTCGATGCCGTAGGAACCGTATTCGTTCTCAACCTGAACCATGATTATGGGGCCTCCGTTGGCAATGGTGAGGTCGGATACCTGATTGGCTACGGCCTTCTGGAATTTGTCGACACGTTCAAGGAAATAGGGATCGGATTCGCGAAGGCGTATGTCTTTCTTCTTCAGAAGCCACCAGGGAAGACCGCCCATTTCCCATTCGGCGCATACGTATGGGCCGGGACGCAATATGACCTTCATGTCATTTTGCTCGCAAAGTTTTACGAATTCACGGAGGTCATTTTGTCCGGTAAAGTCAAATTGGTCGGGTTTGGGCTCGTGAGAGTTCCAGAATACATAGAGGCACACTGCATTCATGCCGAGGGCCTTGCACATCTTGATGCGCTGATCCCAGTAGGGCTTTGGTATGCGCGGATAGTGAAGCTCGGCTGCTTTCACTACAAATGGTTCTCCATTGAGCAGGAATGTGCCGTCGCCGGCCTCGAAACGCGGTTGCTCGGCATAGTCGTTCATGCTCCATAGCTCTTTCCATGGAATTGTTATCTTGCCGTTTTCCATCGATAACGGCAGCCACACGTAACGCGAATTTTCAAGGTCGGTCTTGTTCCAACGGTCAAACATGGCTACGTATAAGTCCTTTTTTCCGTAAACGGGCTGAACATAGGAGCTCTGTGCGTAAAATGTCTTGTCGGCGTCGGTTCCTGTACATGGATTGCCTAATACTTTCCACTGTCCCATTATGGAGTCGGCAACAGCAAGTTCGGCTTGATTGGGGTCCCATCCGGTGCAGCCCGATGAAAGCATGTAGTATTTTCCGTCGTGCTTGAAAACGGCAGGAGCTTCGCGGCTTGCTCCGATGAAGTTGCGTGTGAATCGTCCCGAGGGGCGTAGATAGTCGTCGGTCAGTTCACTGATGTATAGCGTAGCGTTGTTTTCGGATGAATATAGCTGGTAGGCTCGTCCGTCATCGTCGACAAACAGTGTCTGGTCGCGGCTCATCGCATTGTTGGGGCGGAAACTGCCAAGGTATTTGAATGGGCCGGTAGGGGAATCGCTGACGGCAACACCTGCTGCGGCCTTGCTGTAGTCGGCGCTTTCGACATGAGCCCACATTACGAATTTGCCCGTCTTTGCGTTGTAGATTACCTTGGGACGCTCAAGGACTTTGCTCGGGTGCAGATCGCTGCTTGCATCTTCCTCGGCAGGAAGAACTATCCCCTCAAAGGTCCAGTTTACCATGTCGGGTGACGAATAGCAGCTCACACCTGTCACATCGGTGCGGTAACATTCCCATGTCGCCCAGTCGGGCAATACGGTTTTGCCTTTCTTGTATTCACCATACCAGTAATATTTGCCGTTATGATAAAGAATACCACCGCCATGAGCATTGATTGGATTTCCGTCGGTGTCGTTCCACACTTCACCCGGGACAATGACATTGTTTTCTATCGGCTTGGCTTCAGTGGCTGATGCACCTAACAG
>ERZ1504592.269-NODE-269-length-12942-cov-7.321487_pt1 | contig 12942 bp, 6 predicted proteins | sample MGYA00571820_ERZ1504592 | MGnify/ENA primary metagenome ERZ1504592 (study PRJEB39906, sample SAMEA3182050) | gut metagenome | biome: human; feature: gut; material: Stool; isolation source: human stools | place: Canada | collected 2012-02-22 ... | reverse complement strand
GTGGACGGCGACTGGCAGGGCGTCACTTCCGTGGCACTCAAGATGGGCGATGCGGTAAAGGAATACACCGTAACGGCTTCTACCGATTTCAAGAGTGCCACGCTTTCACGCGAGAACGACCCGTACTACTGGACCAGCCGCGACCCGATTACCATATCGGCATGGTGGCCCTTCGACAATGCCGACATCACACAGATGCCTGCCGTGAAGGTGGCAGAAGACCAAAGCAAACTGGCTGACTTCCAAAACAGCGATTTCATCTCTGCTGAGAACCGGAAGGTGGAATTTAACAACCCGACTCTTGAATTTACCCACCGCACGGCACGCGTGGCAATCGAACTGAAGCCCGGTACGGGATTCACAAGCGTGGACGGTGCCACGGTGAGCCTCGTGAGCCTGTCCGCCGATAACGGCAACCCGACCGCCATCAAGACTTACAACGCAAGCGGCAACACCTACGAGGCACTGACCGCCCCGCAGACCGTTGCGGCAGGCAAGCCGTTCGTTAAGGTGGAACTCGGCGGCGGCACCTTCTACTTCCGTCCGCAGAACAACGTCGTATTAGAAGCGGGCAGCCGCTATAAATATACCGTTAAGGTGAACGCCACTGGCTTGACATTAGAGGGTTGCACCATCGGTGATTGGGCTGACGGCGGCGGCGAGAGTGGTGCAGCCGAGTTGGGCTACATCTACGATAGCAACACCAATACCTACACGGTCTATAACGCCGACGGCCTGCTGGCATGGAACGAAGCCGCACAAAAAGACAGATCGATAAATTGCACCCTCACCGCCGACATCGACCTCACGGGCAAAGACTGGTCACCGATAGGCACAAACTTTTATAACTCATACACCGGCACCTTCGACGGCGGGGGCCATACCATCATGGGGCTGACCGTTACGACAAATGACCAATATGTGGGTCTGTTCGGCAGGCTCGGTAAAGCTGGCACGGTGAAGAACGTGGTGATGGATGGCATACAGATAACATGCAATCACAGGTTGGGCTATGCCGGCGGCGTGGCAGGATTTAGCTGGGGAGGCACCATTGAAAACTGCTCGGTGTCGGGCAGCGTCAGCGGCACGATATGCGCCGGCGGTGTGGTGGGTATTCAATGGGAGGCTTCCATCACCGGATGCAGCTCCTCCGCCACAGTGAAGGGAATGGTCCAGGTCGGCGGCGTGGCAGGTGAGACGAATTCGGGTGCCACCATGGCCGCTTGCTATGCCACAGGCAACGTGACCATAGAAATAGACCCCATAAATAATATCCTTGGCGGCGGTCTGGTGGGATTCAACGCAGGAAGCAGCGTCCTTGCCTGCTATGCCACGGGCAACGTAACCAGTACGGGTAGTAGCACTGGCAATGTATCTATCGGCGGCTTTTTGGGAGGAAACTACACCACCGTGACCGCCGGCTATTGGAAGAACAATCATGAACAAGGTATCGGCTACAATAAGGAAGGCATCGCCCCCGAAGCCACGAATGTGGACGGCACTGGCGTTACCTGGCAGGACGCCGTTGATGCCATGAACACCGCCTTGCAGAACAAAGGCTCAGAGTGGCGTTACGAACTTAAAGGAGCATTGCCCACCTTGAGGAAGCAGTAAACCGTCGGGGGGAAAAGTTACGCCCGCAACGGAAAGAACCAGAGTAATAAAATAACAGATATTATGAGGATAAGATTTTTTGCACTTGCAGCGCTCGCCCTCTTATTGGGCGCCTGCACGCAGGACGAAGCAGGCTTCCTGCCGGAAGGGGCGGAAGGCACATCCATCGTCTTCACCGCCACGGGGCTGAACCCCGCCGCGACAGCCATCGCCGGCACCCGTGCCCCAGTGGACGGCAATTGGGAGGGTGTGCAGAGTGTGGCAGTCCTGATGGACGGTACGGTGAAGGCATACGACGTGACGCCCTCCACCGCCGACCCCGCCAGCGCCACGCTGACCTCCACCGACCCGTACTACTGGACCAACCACAACGACATCACCGTTACGGCGTGGTGGCCCTACACCGCTGGCGAAACAACCCCGCCTGCTGTGAAGGTAAAAGCCAACCAAAGTACCCAGAAGGACTTTGAGGGCAGCGACCTCATCGTAGCCGACGGACAGACGGTGACCTACGGCAGCCCCACGCTCCGCTTCACCCACCGCACGGCGCGGGTAACCATCGTTCTGACGGACTACACCGAGGGGCTGGCATCCGTGCAGCTGACGGGGCTCTCCACCGAAGGCGACAACCCGGATATAATCGTCCCGTATGACAAGGGCAGCAACACCTACATCGCCCTCGTAGCCCCGCAAAGTGTGGCAGCTGGCACGACCTTCATTACCTGCACCTTCACTAACGGCAAGACCTTCGTTTATAAGATGAAGAATGCTACCGACTGGCAGGCGGGCGGTGAATATACCTACACCGTCTCCCTCGCTGCGGCAAAAGACCTGGGCTATACCATAGAGAGCGACGGCAGCTACACCGTGACCTCCGCCGATGGCCTGATGAATGTAGCCGAATTAGTGAACGGAGGTAAGACCGACATTAACATTACCCTCGACAAAAACATTGACCTGACGGGCAAAGGCTGGACGCCGATAGGCACAAACTACGACAACTCATACACGGGCACCTTCGACGGCGGCGGCCATACCATCAAGGGGCTGACCGTTACGACAAATGACCAATTTGTGGGTCTGTTCGGCTATCTCAATAGAGCTGGTACGGTGAAGAACGTGGTGATGGAAGGCATACAGATAACAAGCAATCACATGTTTGGCTGTACTGGCGGCGTGGTAGGATATAGCTGGGGCACCATTGAAAACTGCTCGGTGTCGGGCAGCGTCAGCGGCACGGATTGTGTCGGCGGTGTGGTGGGTTCACAAAAGGCCGGTTCCATCATCGGATGCAGCTCCTCTGCCACAGTGAAGGGAACGCACTATGTCGGCGGTGTGGCAGGAGAAAAATGGGGCACCATGATCGCTTGCTATGCCACAGGCAACGTGACCTTAGAAATAGGCTCCCCAAAGAATCTCTCTGGCGGCGGTGTAGTGGGATTAAACGGAGGAAGCCGCGTCCTTGCCTGCTATGCCATTGGCAACGTAAATAGTAAGGGTAGCAGCACCGGCAATGTGCATATCGGCGGCTTGTTTGGAGATAACTACACCGTCGTGACCGCCTGCTACTGGAAGAACAATCAGGAACAAGGTATCGGCCGCAATCAGCATAACACCGCCCCCGAAGCTACGAAGGTGGACGGTACTGACGTTACCTGGCAGAAAGCCGTTGATGCCATGAACACCGCCTTGCAGAACGCAGGCTCAGGGTGGCGTTACGAACTTAACGGAGCATTGCCTACCTTGAGGAAGTTGTAAACCGTTGCGGGCGGAAATGTTCCGCCCGCAACGAACATTAACCGAAGTATAACCCCAATAAAAAAAGGAGGACGTGATGGAACACACGGTGTAATACTGGTGTCATTGCAGATATAAATTTTAGCCCTTCCTATTCTTATGCGCAGTCAGGAACAGGTCGGTGGTCTATTGGTCTTAATTATAGAGGCCTTGAAATTTATACCATTCATTGCCAATCCGGATGTGGTGCTATAGATATAAATAAATTGGTATCATCCGCAAATCACCCATTTATTATTGGTGGGGACATGAATATGACTCCAAGCGAATTATCAGAATATTTACACAGGTACCAGGAGTAGGCCGGGAAATAGTGCTAATTTTGCATGTTGTGGTATGCCAACACATATTTCAGGTCGAGAATTAGATTATTTCCTTATCGATAGCAGATTACAGCTAAGAACATGTGTACTAAGATATCATATGAAGGGTGGGGATCACTATCCTGTGATATTGATATTTAGTTAACCAATTATATTTTTCATCAACAAACAGTGTCGCTGCGATATAAAATATTTTTCGGCTATGCCATACTTATGGCGGTCATCGGTAGCATGGCCGCCATTCTCATCCATGAACCTGCGAAGTTCCACGACCTATATGCGTATGTTGAATAACGGTATTTACACAAACAGCAAATGGGCGAACAATTCGTTACCACTACCAAGCATTTCCGCAAGCTGCTTGCCGCAGGCTATCTGTTGATAGTCCTGCTGGTGGGCGGCATCATCTGCACGTGGCTCGGCGAATGGCGCGACTTGGAGTTGCTGGAACGGGAGAACCGTGAAATCAACCGCTTCCGCAAGGAAACACACGATGCGTATGTGGGTGTGGTGGAGTTGTCACTTTTGGGCGAGTCGGTGCTGGAATGGGACGATAAGGATGTGGCGGCATACCGGCGGCAACGGATGGCGGTGGATAGTATGCTTTGCCGCTTCAAGAGCCATTACGAATCGGTGCGCATAGACAGCGTGCACCACTTGCTGGAGGACAAGGAAAAGCGGCTGTGCGCCATCATGGAGGCTCTGGAACAACAGGCGGACATCAACCGCCGGATAGCCAAGCAGGTGCCGGTGATAGTGCAAACGAGCAGGCAGGAAGAGCCGAAGAAACAGAGGAGGAAAGGTTTTCTCGGGTTGTTCGGCAAGAAACAGGAAGCACCTCCGACGACGACCACCACGATGCTCTACACACTGAACCGTGATATGATAGCGCAACAACGTGCCCAGAGCCATCGTCTGTCGGAATATGCCGACAGCCTTGCCAGCCGCAATGCGGAACTGAACCGCCAACTGCAAACCCTTATCCAGCAGATGGACCACAAGGTGCAGGCTGACTTGCTGGAACGGGAGGCGGAAATATCCGCCATGCGCGAAAGATCGTTCTTGCAGGTAGGTATCATAACGGGTGTCATGCTGCTGTTGCTCATTATTTCATACATCATCATTCACCGCTATGCCACCCGCATCAAGCAGTACAAACGTAAGACAACAGATTTAATCGGGCAACTGCAAAAGTCCGTAAAACAAAACGAATCGTTGATAGCCTCACGCAAGAAAGCGATGCACACCATCACCCACGAGCTACGCACACCACTGACTGCCATACATGGATATGCGGAACTGATGCAGGACAACGAAGAAGAAAAGATAAGCGGTTATGCGGACAATATCCTGCAAGCCTCCAAGAGAATGACCGACATGCTCAACTCCCTGCTTGACTTCTTCCGCTTGGACAGCGGCAAGGAACAGGCGAATGTCCGTCCGTTTCGTTTGGAAAACATCGCGGAGCTGTTGCAAACGGAGTTTACGCAACAAGCAGAAGCAAAAGATCTTAAACTTACCATCGAGTGCCCGGAGGGTATTATCCTGAATGGCGACAAGGAGCGCATCATACAGATATGCGACAACCTGCTGGGCAATGCCGTCAAGTTCACGAATGCCGGAAGCGTTTCACTTGTCATAAGCTATGACGGCAATAGGCTGACCCTTGTAGTAGAGGACACCGGAACCGGCATGAGTGCGGAAGAACAACAGCGAGTGTTCGGAGCGTTCGAGCGGCTTTCCAACGCCGCCACGCAAGACGGTTTCGGATTGGGGTTAAGCATTGTGAAACAGATAGTCGGGATGCTTGGCGGCACTATACGCTTGGAAAGCGAAAAAGGAGAAGGCAGTCGTTTTACTGTGGAGTTGCCAATGAACACTGCCGATATTGGTATTGAAGAACAGACAGCCGCAGAAAGTCTGGCTCATATAGAAAGACCTTATTCTGTCATCGTATTGGACGACAATCCGATGGTATTATCCATGACAAAGGAAATGTATGCTGGTATAGGTGTGCATTGCGACACGTTCACCACTATTGGCGATGCAATGGAAGCCATGCGGCAGCACACATACGACCTCATGATAACCGATATGAAGATGCCGGAGATTAACGGCTATGAGGTGTTGGAGTTGTTACGCTCGTCAAGTGTCAGCAACTCGAAAGAGATTCCCATTGTCGTGGCGACCGCCTCCGGCAGTTGCAGCGAAGAGGAGCTGTTGGAAAATGGATTTACCGCCTGCCTGTTCAAGCCATTTTCCATTTCCGAACTGGTTGCTGTATCAGACAAATGCCTTTTGACAAGTACGGACAAGGATGAACTTCCCGACTTGTCCTCTCTGCTTGCCTATGGTGACAAACGGGCGATGCTCGACCGTTTGATAACCGAAACAGAAAAGGATATGCAGGCTGTCCGGGAAATCATGGAGAGGAATGACCGCAAGGCGTTGGACGAATGGATACACCGTCAGCGAAGTTCATGGGCTGTTATCCGTGCTGACAAACCCTTGTGGAACCTGTATGAACTGCTGCATCAAGAATCTGAATGTTCCGAAATGGAATTGCGGAAATGCGTGGATGCCATGCTTCGTATGGGAACAGTTATCATAGAACTTGCGCAAAAGGAAAGGAGGTCGTCGGATGAAAGTATTTGTGATTGAGGACAACCCCGTCTATAACGATTATGTCTGCAACCTGCTGAAGAAAGACAGCTTCGATACTATGTCGGCATATAATCTTGCCACTGCCAAGAAACTATTGGCAAAGTCAGAGGTGGATGATATTGTCGTTGCCGACCTACGCCTCCCCGACGGTGAAAGCATAGAGTTGTTACGGTGGATGCGTGCCAACGACAAACAGCAGGTGTTTATCGTTATGACCAATTACGGGGAGGTGCATACGGCAGTGGAAAGTATGAAGCTCGGCTCAAAGGATTACATACAGAAACAGTTGTTGGAGGATAAACTGATACCGCTTATCCGCACCCTGCAAAAAGAACATGAAAAGCGACTACAATGGAACATTCCGATATTCGTCCGGCAGGGCGAAGCCTATCAGAAAATCAAGAAACGTGTGCGCCTTGTAGCCACCACCCGGATGAGCGTGCTGATACTGGGCGAGAACGGTACGGGCAAGGAACATATCGCACAACATATACACCAACAAAGCAAACTTGCCGATAAACCTTTTGTGGCAGTGGACTGCGGAGCCTTGTCCCCGTCATTGATACAATCCGCCTTCTTCGGACACGTCAAGGGCGCGTTTACGGGTGCCGAAGCAAACAAGACGGGGTATTTTCTGGAAGCGGATGGCGGCACGCTGTTCCTTGACGAAGTGGGCAACCTAACAATGGAGATGCAACAGATGCTGCTCCGCGCCATACAGGAACGCCGTTACCGTCCCGTCGGAGCAAAGGAGGACAAAACAGCCAACGTGAGGATAGTGGCTGCAACCAACGAGGATTTGCAGAAAGCCGTAACGGAAAAGCGGTTCCGGCAGGATTTGCTCTATCGCTTGCAGGAGTATGTGATAACCATGCCGCCCTTGCGCGACTGCCCGGAAGACATCATGCCATTGGCCGAGTTCTTCCGTGAAATGGCAAACCGTGAGTTGGAACGTGAAGTAAAAGGGTTTGCCGCATCTGCCCGTAATGCCCTGCTCGCCCATGCGTGGCCGGGCAACGTGCGCGAGTTGAAACAGAAGATACAGACGGCAGTCCTGCAATCAGAAGGCGATATGATAACCGAAGCCGATTTGGAACTTGACAATGAACCGTCCGCTACTTCCGCTTGTTTTACATTGAAGAGCGGGGATGAAGAAAGAGGACGTATCCTGCGTGCTTTGAAACAAGCAGCCGGTAACAAGAAAATGGCTGCAAAGATACTGGGTATCGGCAGGACAACGCTGTATAATAAATTGGTAGAGTATGGATTGAATGAAGAAAACTGACCGGAGTATGGCTGTAAATGGCAATAATTGATTAACTTTGCAATTGTATTTCAGAAAATAGCAGGCGATCGGGTAACTTTTCGCCGATGATATAGACATAAGACCGCAAGGCGTTTCGAGCGAAAATCTGGTAAATTGAAACTACGGAGACGATTGCGTGATGCTTATGCTATGCTTACGCATAGCGTGCATTCACGTACTCTCCGTAAAGGCTTTACCAGAGCCATCGCTTGAAAGTAGTGTGAATTGCACGCTACTTTTTTGCCTCGCCAAAAAGGAAAGAAAATACGTTATGGCGAAAATACAATTACTTGCCGTTATCTCAATAGATGGCTGTCCGATGAAACTGCATCCCCGGAAGCGGTTGCTTCAAACCGAAGATTACGGTATGGATGAAATACGTGCCAATGCCCTGTATAAGCTGACATCCGACTATTCGGTATCCGTACTTCAAGAATGGAGGGAGGAAGGTGGAAGCATTTGCCATTTGTTGGAAGTAACTGCCGGGAATACCGAATATGCCAACGGACTGTTACGGATGAACGTGATAGATGAAATCATACTATACGTTGTTCCAACCATCGACGGAAACGGAGCGCATTTTTTCAAGTCAGCACTACCTATGAATGACTGGCGGCTTATGGAGAACAAAACTTATAGGGACGGAGTAATCCGGCTTACCTATCATAAAGAGCCACGGGCATAAAATGTTCAGATTATGAACATCTTGGCGGGATTTCCGTGCTCAGAAAGTGAACACATGTTCAGAATCTGAACACATTTCACAAGGGATGCAATCAAGGATAAAATTATTTTTGAATTTTATCTTTCTGAAAAACAATGTAGTACAATTTTCTCACAATCTTTTCTCGTGTTTAGGGCTATGATTTGCACCATATATCAGTGTGCGCACACTGATAAACAAGTGTAAACCCTCAAAACAGAAAAGATAATGAACCATCTCATACTGGCGGAAACACAGTTTTTCGCCATGATAAACGGAAAAGACAACGGTAGCACGGAAACGGCATACGGCGGATTCGTGCAGGAAGTAATAAACCTGTGCTACGGCGGCAATGATGCCAAGCATATTATTGTGGCGTTGGCTTTTGCCGAAATCGAATTACAGCACCATCCGCAGAACTTGTCGGCATCGGAGGAGAATGTCGTCACTGTGTATATCCGCAAGGCGTTATCCTTCATCCGAAAGATGCAGAAGATGGTATCCGCTTCTGCAATTACCTCCGTGCCACCACTAACATCCACATCCGAAACCAAAGCCACAGTCCCAGCCTTGCAATGGACCGGTAATGCCGTCGAGTTGGTAGAACTAATCTATGCCCTCTACGCCACCGGCTGCATCAATGGCGGCAAGGCTTCGCTGAAAGAGCTTGCTCCTGTCCTCTATTCCTTTTTCGGTGTGGAGTCCAAAGACTGCTACCGCTTCTATACGGACATCAAACGCAGGAAAAGCGACAGTCGCACCTACTTCCTTGAAAAGATGCAGGACAAACTGAACGCGAAGATGCGACATGACGATGAATTGGAGCGGATGAGGAGATAAACGAATGCCAAACAAAGGATAAGCGGCCGGATTATACGGTTTCTTATCCTTCTTCATTTACAATCACTCTATTATCTGCCGGAAAGCCGATTAAAATCATTAACTTTGCAAGTATTAATCAATGACGGATGAAAATAGATAACCTCGAAATATTGAATGGACTGATTGCCGGAGCCGAAGGCGGGACAGTTGAGTTCAAAGAAACTACCGGGCAGTTGGAGCGTGGAATGGAAACTCTTTGTGCCTTCTTGAACGGTACGGGCGGCACGGTGCTGTTCGGTGTAACCGACAAGGGAAAGATTATCGGTCAGGAAGTGAGCGACAAGACGAAGCGCGATATTGCGGAAACCATCAGACGAATCGAGCCGTTTGCGACCATTGATATATCCTATACAGACATTCCGGGAACGAACAAAAGTGTTATAGCTTTATCAGCGGAAGAACAACGATATATGCGCCCGTTCACCTATAAGGGGAGGGCTTATCAACGGATAGAGAGCGTTACATCTGCCATGCCGCAGGGTATATACAACCTGTTGGTTATGCAGCGAGGCGGAACCTATGCTTGGGATTCCATGCAAAATCCCGGCTTGAAAATATCCGACCTTGACGAAACGGCAATCTTGGGCGCAGTACGTGGAGGAATCAGAGGCGGACGTTTGCCGGAAGGTTCTATGCAGGAGGATATCCGAACCATCCTTGAAAAATTTGACTTGTTGAATGATGGAAAGCTGAACAATGCTTCCGTTGTCCTATTCGGACGGAACTTCTACCATTATCCCCAATGTCTGCTCCGTTTAGCCCGGTTCAAAGGAACGACAAAAGATGAATTTTTAGATAATCAGCGTGTGACAGGCAATATATTCAACTTGCTGGATGCTGCAATGGCATTTTTCTTCAAGCATTTGTCCCTTTCCGGTAAAATTGAAGGTTTGTACAGAGAAGAGGAACTGAATGTGCCATATAAGGCATTGAGAGAATGTTGCATAAATGCTTTTGCACATCGTGTTTACCATCGCCCCGGCAGTTCAGTCGGGATTGCTATCTATGATGACCGCGTGGAGATTGAAAACAGCGGAACATTTCCGCCTGATATTACCATTGAGAAACTGTTGGGTGGCCACAATTCCGAACCACAAAATCTGATAGTAGCCAATGTGCTGTACAAAAGTGCAGTATTGGAGAGTTGGGGACGTGGCATAGCCCTTATGGTAAACGAATGTCGCCGTGTCGGTATTCCGGATCCGGAGTTTCATACCGACGGCAATGCTGTATGGATTGTGTTTCATTATACAAGAACTACAGTAGGACAAGACCCCACAGCACCCCCACAGCAACCCTATAGTAACCCCACAGTAACCCCACAGTTAGGAAAACTGTTGTCTGCTATTGGGAACAACACTCTCTCTGCTAAAGAAATCATGGAGAAAACGGGAATGAAAGATAAAAGGAATTTCTTAAAGAACTATATCCATCCGGCAATAAATTCCGGTTTGGTCCTTTCACTTTATCCCATAGGCTCCAAGAGTCCGCAACAGAAATACTATCTTACTGATAAAGGTAAAGGTTTCCTGCAACAATAACGGGTATGGCTAAAAAGAAGAAACATAAGAATGATGTAAAAACTGATTTACCGATAATCATGGATTATGGTATCGGCAGTATATCCGTTTATGACCCGGCAGACATGATGCCATACAACGAGCCGCCAATTAGCGAACAAATCCGCTTCAAGAAACTCGGCAAAGAGATGAAATCCGAGTTCAAGTGGCTGGTATCTTCCGTAGTGATTGAGTATTGGCAAGAAAACCGACAGATACCTTTCGGTGAAGAAATGTCGAAACTCAGAACCAGACTGTTGAGAATGTTTGCCGAAGAATACAGCATACTGCTTAAAGACGATACAGAGCTGAAAAATTATTTGCTGACGCTTGCCATTACCACCATCAACAAGCATCTCAAATCTGAGAATAAAAAGAGGGTGTCAAAACTCTCTTTTTAACAAAATTACCCTTGCTACAGATATCTGTGACAGGGGTAATTTTCATATTTTGGGTGTTTTGACACATCCCCTTTTTCATATATAAAGGAATCTGTTATTTCTGCTGCAACAGGTGTTTCAAGTTTTCATCATTTGCGATACGTTCCAGTTCCTCTTGAACAATCTGCTTCACTTCCTCCTTGATGCGCCTGTAATTCGCCTGAACCGTTTCCTTCATGCGGTCGTTGCCGTCCCCGTCCGTAAAGTCGGTAATGACGGGGATTTTCTTGTAGGCTTTCTCCTCGCGCTTCACCTTCTCGGCATCCACGACAATCTCGCAATGGAAAATCTTCTGCTCGATACGCTCGTTGAAGTTGTCGGATACCGAACCGACAAACATACCCTGCGTCAAGCCGGAAATCTTGCTCGGCGGGATGAGTGAATCCATCTGCGTGTTGATGGAGGTGGAAACATCCTGCCGGTTGATGGAAATGGACTGCCGTTTCTGCAACACCTTACCGAAGCGTTCGGAAAGCGTCTTGGCGGTTTCACCCACCACCTGACCGGAAAAGATATTGCCGACGGTGTTCATCACGACCTTCGCTTCTTTATCACCGTAGTCGCGCACCAACTGGCTGAAATCCTGAAAGCCCAGACACACGGCAACCTTGTTGCTTCGCGCGGTGGCGATAAGGTTGTCCAACCCCTTGAAATAAATCGTGGGCAGCTCGTCGATGATGACCGACGACTTCAGCATCCCTTTCTTGTTGATGAGTTTCACGATACGGGAGTTATACAGACCGAGAGCGGCCCCGTAGATATTCTGACGGTCGGGATTGTTGCCCACACAGAGTATTTTCGGTTCTTCGGGGTTGTTGATGTCCAGCGTGAACTCGCTGTCCGACATCACCCAATAGAGCTGCGGGGAAATCATCCTTGACAAAGGGATTTTCGCGCTTGCTATCTGCCCCATCAACTGCTCCGCAGCCCCTCCGAGCCATGCGTCCATGAACGGAGAAAGATAGTTTTCCAATTCCGGGTAAGAGGTCAGTATCGGGAAAATATCCTCATAGCGGCGGTTCAGGAACTCAATCGCATGGGGGAATGTACAATACTTGCCGTTCTGGAAAATTTTGAGATACCAGATAATAGCCGCGAAAAGGATGATGGGCGATTCTACGAAAAAGTCGCCCTGCTTTTGCACCCAACTTTTATTTAAGTTGAGCATAATGGTGTACGCACTCTCATAAGCGTCCGTAATATCCTCCATGAAGTCCGGGTGAATGGGATTGCAACGGTGCGAACGTCGCGGGTCATCGAAGTTTATCACATAAAACTTCGGTTTCACCTTGTAGCCCTCCGGGTGGTTCAGCAGATGGTTGTATGCTATCGTGGACAAGTCGCTGAATTTGAAGTCGTACACATACATCGAGAAGCCCTTTTCTATCTGCTGCTTGATGAAATTATTTACCACTGCATAGGATTTACCGCTGCCCGGAGTACCCAACACGATGGAAGCCCTAAAAGGATTCACGACATTGATCCAGCCATTGTTCCAACGCTTTTTGTAGTAAAACCGTGTCGGAAGATTGACCGAATACTCGCTTTCGATAAGCCGCGTTTCCTGCATGAAGCTCTCGTTCTCGTTGTTGAACACATCATCCATGAGGTTGTGCTTCAACAGGCGGCTCATCCACAGACCGCCCATCAGCAG
>ERZ1504592.264-NODE-264-length-13138-cov-4.030727_pt1 | contig 13138 bp, 10 predicted proteins | sample MGYA00571820_ERZ1504592 | MGnify/ENA primary metagenome ERZ1504592 (study PRJEB39906, sample SAMEA3182050) | gut metagenome | biome: human; feature: gut; material: Stool; isolation source: human stools | place: Canada | collected 2012-02-22 ... | reverse complement strand
CGCATGCCTCATGGCACCCATGGCAATGGCCGATACCAACAAGCAGCTGCAAAAGGCGTTGAACAAGGAGAAAAAAGAGAAAATGAAGGAATACAAGAAGGAAAATTGGAAACTTTTTGCCAGCTCACGCACTCTCGAAGTAGCCCTTCTGAAGCACTATGACAAGCTCAACACCCTCGGCGACGACGGCCGTGAGGTAGTGGGCGTGGCCTCCAAGTTCAAGTCAAAGAACATAGGCAAGCAGATGGCTGCCAACAACGCATGCGTTACTTACGCCCAGCAAGCAGGAAGCTCGCTCAAGGGTCGCGTGATGAGTGACATGGCCGGCGACGGCACATCAGCCGAAGGCGAATTCGACCACTTCTATGGAGCTTACGAGCGTCTTGTCGAGAAGGAAATCAAGGGCGAGATGGAGGAGAGCTACTCGGTAATCCGTGACAACGGCGACGGCACCTACGAGCTCCAGACATTCTACATCGTAAGCGAAAGCGCAGCTTCAAAGGCTCGCCTGCGCGCACTCGAAAACGCATTGAAGGAGAGTGAAGCAGCTCAGCGTAACGCCGATAAGATCTCTTCATTTGTCCGTGAAGGTTTTGAGCAGCAGTAATCGGCAAAAGTAAAAGAACCTATATCTACCGGTCGGGAGTGTGACATCACATCGCACTCCCGATTCAACCGCCTCTCAACTCAACCAACAACCAATCCTGTCACAACCACAACAACACCCAAATCAATCTCGTCATGAAACATCGCGTCATAACCTCGATACTAATCGCCGTAGCCGGAACCGCTTCAGCCGTGGCACAGTCACCGGGAGGCTCCTTCGCTGAATTTCGCAAAGGACTGCTTGAGGACTACAATGCCTATCGTAAAGGGGTGATGGAGCGTTACGATCAGTTTCTTGACGGAGTGTGGAGCGACTTCCAGCAATTCAAGGGCGAGGAAAGCAGCACTGTACCCAAGCCCGACCGCGTGCCGCGTGTGGGCGACTTCCCAGAGTCAAGATCCGAACCGGTATTGCTGCCCGACCCCACACCTGCCACGCCGGCGGCACCTGTAGCCACCGTCCCCCAACCCGAGGTGACACCGCAACAGCCCGCCCCTCAACCGACATCAAAACCTACGCGAATGCCCGAGGGCAACTTCGATTTCAAGTTCTACCACCTGCCGGTGACCATTCCCGCTATCGACATAAACATCACCGACCGCCTGTCGTCGCCCCGTGACTTCGCATCGCAGTGGCGCAATCTCAACAAAAACGACGACACCAAGCTCCTCATCGACGCAATCGAGAAACTCGCCGCATCGATGTCGCTCAACGACTATCTGAAGTATGAACTCGTGAGCGCCTATGTCGACAGCCGCTTCCCCTCGGTTCACTCCACATCGCGCATGGCATTAAAGCACTATCTGCTCGTTGGCATGGGTTACGATGTGCGCGTAGGCATGTCGGGCAACACCGCCGTGCTCCTGATTCCATTCCGGCAGACCGTATATGCCCGCACCTACATGAAGGTAAACGGCAACAAATACTACATCTTCACCGACAAGTCGGTCAACCCGCAAAGCATCATCAACTTGCGCATATCAACTTGCGAGCTGCCGCAAAACGCCAACACAGGTTCGGCTATGGATCTAAAAATCAACGGTCTGGACCTGCCTTACAAACCCCATCGATACGACCTCCGGTTCAAGGACCTCACCCTAAGCGGCGAAATCAACGCCAACATATTCCCCATCCTATACCGCTATCCCCAGATGCCTACAGCCGACTTCGCACGCTCGACCGTGCTGGCCGATGTGAGAGAGGACATCGTAAAGCAGTTCAAGGCTCAGCTCCAAGGCAAGGAGGAGCTCGAGGCCGTGAACTCGCTGCTGCAATTTGTACAGGGAGCATTTGAATACGCCACCGACGAGGCTTTACACGGATTTGAAAAGCCCTACTTCCTTGAGGAGATACTCTACTACCCCAAGTGCGACTGCGAGGACCGCGCCATATTCTACACCTATCTGCTGTGGAATGTGCTCGGCGTAGAGAATCAGCTCATCAACTATCCGGGTCACGAAAGCGCATCGGTAAAACTGTCACAACCTATCAAAGGCGACGCCTATCATCACGGCGGCAACACCTACTACATATCCGATCCCACCTATATAGGTTCGGTCACCGGAATGTGTATGCCCTCCTACGTGAGGGAAAAACCGGGCATAGATTATACTTATGGTAAGTAATGGATCGCCCCGTGACACAAAATCGCTGTTCATGATGTCACGGGGTGATTCTTTTTCCACCTCCCTTCCCCGACACCGACAAGGCACACAGTTACGCATTACCGCTCAAATTTTTACATTATCACATTTTATTTGGCAATTTAACGCCGTAATCTTTCAATTTTACGTATCTTTGGCTAACGCCTTAGATACTTGACCGTATCTATCGGCTGAACCTCAATAATAATCCATTCATTCGCATCACATTTTGAATAAGTCGGGGAAACAAAATCAACTTATGCCATGGCTGACAGCCATGTGGGAAAAATTCGGACATCCCAGAAAGCTGTTCTTCATAATCGACCGCCGTCTTTCGGGCAACTTTATGAAGCAATTTTGCTGGATATTCTTTATCGTATCGATTGTTCTCATTATTCTCGGCCTGCTCGGATGGTGGGCCGGCGCCGACCATCCCTACAAGACATTCATCCACATCTTCAATCCTCAATATGATTTCGGCCTCAATCCCGAAATTTTAAATGCCAAAGAGATAGGCACACCGTCGCATCTGCAGCGAATAATAGGCTTCATAATTACCATGATAGGTTCGCTGCTGCTCACCGGCCTGCTCACTACCACGCTTATAAACTGGGTTGACCGCCGCAAGGAGCGCTGGCAAAGCGGCGAGGCGCGCTACCACATCACCAAAAACTTTGTGACCATAATAGGCACCCACAAGATGGTGTCCAATCTGTGCAACACGCTGTTGAGCAAAGGCGACATCCCGCGATGGATAGTGATATTGGGTTCACGTGACACCGACGAAGTGAGAAAGGAGATTTTTGAATCGCTTATCGACAAGAATCATCGCAAACGTATTGTAGTGTACAAAGGCGACCGCTCGTCGAAACTCAACATCACCTCACTCAATCCCGAAAAAGCGCGTGAAATCTACATCATAGGCGAGAACTTTCCCGAGGACGGATTTGACCACGACACCGTAAACCTCGAAACCTACTACACCCTGTCGGCCTTCATTGCCGAAAAGGCAGATAACAACAAAAAACGTAAGCCCATAAAATGCCATGTGATGTTTGAGTATCAATCCACATTCACGGCATTCCAATACTTCGACATCGACAAGGCCAACTGTCACCTCCTCGACTTCATTCCGTTCAACTACTACGAGAATTGGGCGCAGCAGGTGCTGGTGCCCGATTTGATGTCGCAGAAGCCTAATATCTACAAGCCGCTCTACGACACGCCCATCGACCCGAAATCGAAGAAGCGTGTGCACCTCATCATCGCAGGAATGTCGAAAATGGGCGTAGCCATGGCCATTGAGGCTGCACAAGTGGCTCATTTCCCTAACTTCTCGTCCCGTGGTGTGAGAACACTCATCACCTTTATCGACCGCAATGCCGCCCGCGAAATGACATTCTTCAAAGGACGGTTTTCCAATCTCTTTGAAATATCGCGCCACCGCTATGTAAACGCCAATCAATTACCGTCATCAGGATACTCCGTGGAGCATTTCTATGATGCCAATCCTTCATCGCCTGTAAGCAAAGCCCACAAGTGGCTTGACCCGATGAATGATGTCGACTCAACATCACGGTTTAAGGACGAGAATCTTGGCGACAACATTGTCGACATTGACTGGGAATTCATTGAAGGCGACATATCCAATCCCAACATCCGGGCCTATCTCATCGATGCGGCATCCGACCCTGATTCCGTCACCAATCTGGCTATATGTCTGCCGGTAACTCCCGAAGCGGTGTCAGCCGCGATATATCTGCCCGAGAAGGTATTACTCGACAGTCATCAGATTCTCGTGCAACAATCGACCACCGATGCCCTTGTGTCGGCAATCCGCAAAGGAAGTGACGCAATAAACGGGCATCCGCTTATGAAGCTGGTTCCGTTTGGCATGATCGACCGCTCCAATTACGACACCGAGAAGCGTGACCTGCTTGCCAAACTCATAAACTACACCTACGGACTGGGGCCCGGCGAAGATCTGTCAAAGATATTTTCATCGGGAGAGTTACGTTTAAATGATGTGGAAAAGAGCTGGAGTGAGATGAAAGGCAACAAAGGCAAGCCGCTCATGTCGATGAGATGGTCCAACATGTACCACGCATCGGCCATCTATTACAAGATCGGTTCATTGGGCATCCAAGAGGGTGCAGAAATTGCAACGGAGCAATTGGCCCAACTGGCCCGCATGGAGCATCTGCGATGGAATGTCGAGCAACTCATGATGGGCTTCAGGCCGCAACTGAGCAGCGACAGCCGATTCAATAGCGCCGAAGAGCTTCGCCGCAACATGATACACTACGACATCAAGGACTTTGACCACCTGCCCGAAGAAACCCGGGATAAGGATAACGGATTTTCACGCAACATACCCATGATGCTGAAAGCTCTCCGATATTTCGACCCAAAGCAATACACCTTCGAAAAAGGAACAGCCGATGACGAAGATGACAAAAATAACAACAAATAACATAACACCCTACTGCAATGAAGCAATATATCCCGTCGCCCGTCGACACATCCGACATTGAACTGCCCGCTCAACTCATGCCTCTAATCGAGGATATGGCCCGAAACGTACATGAAGTGTGGGCCAAAAACCGCATGGCCGAAGGCTGGACCTACGGCCCCGTGCGTGACGATGCCGCCAAGCATCATCCGTGCCTTGTGGACTACGACTCACTCCCCGACAGCGAAAAGGAGTATGACCGCGCCACTTCGCAGGAAACCCTGAAGTGCATCATCAAGTTAGGATTTAACATAACCAAATAACCCTCTGAAACTACACGTAATTATGAAACTAAGCTCTCTGCTTTTAGGCGCAGCCATGTTGTCGCTTCAAGCCAACGCTGCCGACCCCCTTGCATTCCTCGATGCAATGAACTCACCCGTCATTCTCGGTGACTCTATCGTATTCCGCGTAGCGGCACCCAACGCATCGTCGGTGTCACTCACCGGACAATTCATGCATGGTTCCGTAGCCATGTCACGCAACGACAAGGGCGTGTGGAGCGTGACCGTACCCACCCCCACACCCGACATATACCCCTACAATTTCATCATCGACGGAATAAGCGTGGCCGACCCGGGCAACATCAACATATTCCCCAATGAAAGCTTCAAGGCGAGTGTGCTCGAGATTCCCGACGACAACGCCCTCTACACCGTTCGCGATGTTCCCCACGGAAAGATACACTACAACACCTATAAGTCGGATGTGCTCGGACAACACCGCAACCTCATCGTCTACACTCCGGCCGAGTACGAAGCCAATCCCGACAAGAGCTATCCTGTGTTCTATCTGGTAAGCGGCACCACCGACACCGAAGAGGTGTGGTTCAAGGTAGGTCGCGCCAACACGCTGCTCGACAACCTCATAGCATCAGGCGAAGCCGAACCGATGATCGTAGTGATGCCCTACGGCTACATGAACAACGGCACACCTCGTCCGTCGTCGCCCGAAGCCGCCAAGATGTATCAGGTGTTTGTCAAGGAACTCACCCAGTCGATCATGCCATATGTCGAGTCAAACTACCGCACAATCAACAATCGCGACTCACGCGCCATCGCCGGATTCTCACGCGGAGGCGGACAATCGATGTTCACCGCCTTCTCATGCCCCGACAAATTCGGCTGGCTCGAATCCTACAGCGCATATCTCACCCCCGAAGTAATCGACGCCTACTTCCCCAACATCGTCAATGACGCCAACAGCCTCAACTCGCTGTGGATGTGTGTAGGCACAAGCGACTTCCTCTATAACGATGTAGTGCGCAACAAGCGTTACTTCGACGACAAGGCGATAAAATATCAGGCCGAGGAGCGCGGCGGAAGCCACACTTGGATGCACGCTCGTTACTGCCTTGCCAACTCACTGCGCAGGCTGTTCCGTAAATAACCATCGCCCATGCCTGTAATCGAAATCGATTCACTGTCACATCCCGGAGTGGAGATGTTCGGCAGCCTCACCGAGGCGCAGCTGCGCAACCGACTTGAACCCGACAAGGGGATTTTCATCGCCGAAAGCCCCAAGGTGATCTATGTCGCGCTCAACGCAGGCTACGTTCCGGTAGCGATGCTGTGTGAACATCGCCACATAACCGGCGACGCGGCCGACATAATAGCACGCTGCGGCGACATCCCCGTCTACACCGGAAGCCGCGAACTGCTGTCGTCGCTCACGGGCTACACGCTCACACGCGGTGTGCTGTGTGCCATGCGGCGGCCCCAACTGCGTGACATCGCCGACATCTGCGCCGACGCAAGGCGTGTCGTGATAGTCGACAACGTAGTCGACTCGACCAATGTAGGGGCGATATTCCGCTCGGCGGCCGCTCTTGGCATCGACGCGGTGCTGCTCACTCCTTCGTCATGCGATCCGCTCAACCGCCGCGCCGTGAGGGTGTCGATGGGCTCGGTGTTTCTCGTGCCGTGGACAAGGCTCACTGTTCCGGCAGGCACTCTGCGCGAGCTCGGCTTCAAGACCGTGGCAATGGCATTGACCGACAACTCCGTGCCTATAGACCATCCTGTACTTGCCGAGCAGCCCCGACTTGCAATTATCATGGGCACCGAAGGCGACGGACTTCCTCACGATGTAATAGCCGATGCCGACTATGTGGTGAGGATACCCATGTCGCACTGCGTCGACTCACTGAATGTGGCAGCGGCGGCAGCGGTGGCGTTTTGGGAACTGCGTGCAAGGTGACAGCCATTGCCACAAAACTGAGCACGACCAAATCAATACCCGTAAACAACTATGATAAGAACCCTTTTATTGTCACTCATTGCTGCGCTGTGCGCCGTTGCGGCACAAGCGCAGGTGTCGTTTGGCGAGCCGTCGAAATTCAATGACGGATGGCTTTTCAAGCTCGCCGACGATTCAACCGCTGTAAATCCCGACTACGACGACTCAAAGTGGCGCAAGCTCGACCTGCCCCACGACTGGTCGATTGAAGGACAGCTGTCGCCGTCACTTGCAAGTTGCACCGGATTCCTTCCCGGAGGCATTGCATGGTATCGCAAGCACTTCACCCCTGCCGGCGATGCCGCCCGCCAATACATATACTTTGAAGGCGTGTACAACCGCAGCGAGGTCTATGTCAACGGTCACCTGCTCGGCAAGCGACCCAACGGTTACGTGTCGTTCATGTATGACATGACACCCTACCTCGTTCCCGGCGACAATGTAATAGCTGTGCGGGTCGACCACAGCCGTTACGCCGACTCACGCTGGTACACCGGCTCGGGAATATACCGTGACGTGTGGCTTGTCGAGGCACCCGAAACCCACATAGCCCAATGGGGCGTGGGCTACGAAACCACTCGCCTTACCGACGACCGTGCCGACATCAAGGTGACGGTCGACATCGAGAATCCCGAAAAGGCGAAGAAGCTACAGGTCAAGGCAACGCTTACCGATGCCGACGGAAAAGTCGTGTCGCAATCGGCTGCCGGAGTCAACAACGGCAAGTCAACCCTGACTCTGCGCTTAAAGAATCCCGAACGCTGGGACATAGACAATCCCTATCTATACAAGCTCAATACCGAACTGTGGGCCAACGGAAAGCACATCGACGGCAGCACTACCACAGCAGGGTTGCGCTCGCTCGAGTTTAACCCCGACAAGGGATTCGCACTCAACGGCCGTTGGATGAAGGTCAAGGGAGTGTGTCTGCACCACGATGCCGGAGTGCTTGGCGCCACCGTGCCCGAAGAGGTGTGGGAGCGCCGCCTTGCCAATCTGAAGTCAATAGGCGTGAATGCCATACGCTGCGCCCACAATCCGCAGGCCCCGGCACTCTACGATGTGTGTGACCGAATAGGTCTTCTCGTTATGGACGAAGCTTCGGACGAGTGGGAATTTCCCAAGCGCAAGTGGATTGAGGGTTGGAACAAAGGCACTCCCGGATTTGACGGCACCTACGACTTCTTTGAGGAGTGGATCGACCGCGATGTCACCGACATGGTGCGCCGCGACCGCAACCATCCGTCGATATTCATGTGGAGCATCGGCAATGAGGTCGACTATCCCAACGACCCCTACTCCCACCCCGTGCTCGACGGCTCGACCATAAGCCAGCCCATGTTTGGCGGCTACAATCCCGAAGCCCCCAACGCCGAACGCATAGGCAAGATTGCCAAGCGACTTGCAGCCTGTGTAAGAAGTGTCGACACATCACGCCCCGTGACCGGCGCACTTGCCGGAGTGGTGATGTCAAACGAAACCGAATATCCCGAAGCGGTGGATGTGGTGGGTTACAACTACACCGAGGACCGTTACGACACCGACCACGCCACCTATCCGTCACGCATAATCTACGGCAGCGAAAACAGGTCGGACATCGATGCATGGTATGCCGCACGCGACAGGGACTTCATATTCGGACAATTCATCTGGACAGGCACCGACTATCTCGGCGAATCGGGCAGCTGGCCCGCACGCGGATTCTACACCGGCCTGCTTGACTTCGGCAGCTTCCCGAAACCTCGCGGACACTTCCGTGCGTCATTGTGGTGTGAGAATCCCGTAGCCTATATAGGCACCTACCCCAAGCCTCGCCGCGACTATCTGTCGGTCGACGCGTGGGACACCTGGAACTACGACGACGGAGAAACGATAAGGGTTGTGTGCTACACCAACCAGCCTCAGGCACGCCTGCTGCTTAACGGCAAGGAGGTCGGAGCCATGAAGCCCTACGACCACAAGAGCGGCATTATACATTGGGACATTCCCTACGCTCCCGGCAAGCTCACTGTGGAGGCGTGCGACAATGACGGCAACGTAACGGCCGGATATGACATCGTAACTTCGGGAAGGCCGTTTGCACTCAAGGCATCGGCCGACAAGCCGACACTGAATCGCGACAAGGCCACGGCCCACGTGTTTGTCGACATTCTCGACGATGACGGAAACATAGTGACGCTCGGCGACAACGAAATAACATGCACAATCCAGGGGTCGGCCCGACTGCTCGGACTTGAAGGATGCAACAACTCCGACATGAGCGACTACACCGACAACCGTCACCGCGCCTATCGCGGCCGACTGCTCGCCTACATCCAGACGACAGGCGAGCCGGGCGAAATAACGGTCAACTTCACCTCGCCGCTGCTCAAAGGCGCCAAAGTGAAACTTACAGCTGAATAACGGCCAATCGGGCGCATCGTCAATCGATGTCGCCCGATTTTTTATTTCATAGATTGAAGATTTGTGGCTAAATTTGCGTTACACAAAACAAAAACGATAATCACAATGAGAGAATGGAGCACCATAAAGGAGTATGAAGACATTCTATTCCAGTATTACAACGGCATTGCCAAGATAACCATAAACCGTCCGCAAGTTTACAACGCATTTCGTCCGCAGACCAATTTCGAGATGCTCGACGCGATGTCGATATGCCGCGAGCGCAGCGACATAGGCGTAGTCGTCCTCACCGGCACGGGCGACAAGGCATTCTGCTCGGGTGGCGACCAGAAGGTGAAGGGCATAGGCGGTTACATCGACAACAACGGAGTGCCCCGCCTCAACGTGCTCGACCTCCACAAAGCCATCCGTTCAATTCCCAAGCCTGTAATAGCCATGGTCAACGGTTACGCGATAGGCGGCGGCAACGTGCTTCAGGTGGTGTGCGACCTCACAATCGCATCGGAGAACGCACGTTTCGGCCAAACCGGCCCCAAAGTGGGAAGCTTCGACGCCGGATTCGGCTCATCGTACCTTGCCCGATGCGTGGGACAGAAGAAAGCCCGCGAAATATGGTTCCTGTGCCGCCAATACACCGCCAAGGAGGCCGAGGAGATGGGCATGGTGAACAAAGTAGTGCCCCTCGAACGCCTTGAGGACGAAACCGTAGAGTGGTGCGAAACGATACTCAAACGCAGCCCGATGGCCATACGCATGATCAAGCGCGCCATGAACGCCGAGCTCGACGGACAGCGCGGCATGATGGAGTTTGCCGGCGACGCTACATTGATGTACTACCTCATGGCCGAGGCTCAGGAAGGCAAGAATGCATTCCTTGAGAAACGCGATCCCGACTTCGGCCAGTTCCCCAAATTCCCGGGCTGATGCTTCAAGCCGCCTACTGCCGCTACCTGCTGCACTTCAAGCAGCCGGCCATAACATCACGCGCGGTAATGCTCGACAAGACTACCTACTTCGTAAAGATATGGGACGACGACAATCCCGAAGTTTACGGAGTTGGCGAGTGCGCACTCTTCAAAGGGCTCGGTGCCGACGACCTGCCCGACTACGAGCAACGGCTTGCCGCCGCCTGCCGTGACATAACATCATGGCATCGCGGCCTGCCGCTCCCGGTCGACCCGCTCTACAGCTCAATAGTATTCGGTCTGGAAACCGCTCTCGCCGACCTCGCCAACGGAGGCCGACGGGTCATATTCCCGTCGCCGTGGAGCAACGGCGACAGTGCAATTCCCATCAACGGCCTTGTGTGGATGGGCAATGCCGATGACATGCTGCAACGCATCGACGAGAAGCTGGCACAGGGATTCCGATGCGTGAAGCTGAAGATAGGCGGCATCGACTTCGACGAAGAGCTGCGACTGATAAGCTACATCCGTGAATCCTACCCCGCCTCCACCCTGCAGCTGCGACTCGACGCCAACGGAGCCTTCACGCCCGATAACGCACTGAATCATCTCGACAGGCTGGCACGTTACGACATACACTCCATCGAGCAACCCATAAAGCCGCGACAGTGGGATGCAATGTCACGCATCAGCCGTGAAAGCCCCATCGACATAGCTCTCGACGAGGAGCTTATAGGCATCGTGACGCTTGACCGAATGGAGGAGATGCTTGATGTCATAATGCCGCGTTACATCATATTGAAGCCGTCGCTGTGCGGCGGATTCGGCAAAGCGTCATCATGGATAAGCGAGGCCGACAAGCGAAGCATAGGCCGGTGGGTGACATCGGCACTCGAATCCAACGTGGGGCTTAACGCAATAGCCCAATGGACTGCCACACTCGACACACGTGACATGCCGCAGGGGCTCGGCACAGGAGCACTTTACACCGACAACATCACATCGCCGCTAAGACAGACCGGCGACGTGCTGCGTTACGACCCTGAAGCGTCATGGCAAATACCGCAACTTCCATGGAAGCGATGATACACAACATCACGCCCGAGGCCCGGCAGTTCATCGAGGAGTGGAACAACAGCCATGACTACATCATAGCCCACACCTCAGGCTCGACCGGAAAGCCCAAGGAGATACGCCTGTTAAAAAGCGACATGCGACTGTCGGCCGAGGCGACATGCCGTTACTTCGGCATAGGCCCCGAGTCACGCCTCGTGCTGCCGCTTTCGCCAAGTTACATCGCAGGAAAGATGATGATTGTAAGAGCGTTAACATCGGGTGCCGAGCTGTGGATTGAAGAGCCGTCCATGTCACCGCTGAAGCGTGACTACGGTCACATCGACCTGCTGCCGGTGGTTCCGTCGCAATTGCCGACACTGCTTCAGTCGCCCTATGTAACTGAAGTGCGCAACCTAATCGTGGGCGGCGGCGCACTCGATCCCGAAACCGAGCTGCAACTTGCCGCCTGCAACCTAAAAGCCTACGCCACCTACGGAATGACCGAAACATGCAGTCACGTGGCACTGCGTGACATCACGGCGGGCGACGAGCACTTCCATGCGCTCCCGGGAATAAGCTTCACGACCGACGAGCGCGAATGCCTCGTAATCGAAGCTCCGCACTACTCATTCCGAAGCCTGACCACCAACGACACCGTCGAGCTTATCGACAACAGCCGTTTCCGCTGGAAAGGGCGTTACGACAATGTAATCAACTCGGGAGGCGTGAAGCTTCATCCCGAGGAGATTGAAAAAAAGCTGTCACGCTTCATCGACCGCCCCTTCTATATAGCAGGACGCCCCAGCAAGCTGTGGGGAGAAGAGGCGGTGCTCTACATCGAGGGATGTGACATCGACCGTGACTATATAATGGAAAAGGCACGCTCGGTGCTCGACCGTTACAGCGTGCCTAAAGATGTTATCGCGATTCCGAACTTCAGTCGGACCGATTCCGGAAAAATAAAACGGCTTTAGCCGAACTTGCTTATCTTGCGCAATGCGGCTTCGTTCATAATCTTGATGCGACGACCGTCGACAATCAATATTTTCTCGTTGACAAAACCCGACAATGTGCGTATGGCGTTGGAGGTGGTCATGTTTGACAAGTTAGCCAAATCCTCACGCGCCATGTATATTCTCAACGTAGCGCCGTCATCCTCATATCCGTAACTTTCCTGAAGAGCGATGAGCGCCTCGGCCAGTCGGCCGCGTATATGCTTCTGCGTGAGATTAACAATCTTCGTATCGGAGCCTCCGAGATTTCGCGAAAGCTCGTGGATGAAGAACCATGCCAACTTTATGTTATGCTGAATCAGGTCCTTAACCAAATCCATCGGCACAGAACCCAACACCGAAGGCTCAAAAGCCGCCGCTGTCGAAACGTAAGGCTCATCGGCGAAATAAGCTCGATAGCCGAAATATTGTACCGGACGAATGAGTCGCAATATCTGTTGACGACCTCCGATGCCATCCTTGTACAATTTCACCTTTCCCTTTAGAAGACACCACAGATATTCAGGCTCCTCCTTCTCGGCGTAAATTATCTGGTTCTTCTTAAATGTATGTGTCGTGAAGCTCTCAACGATGCGACGCTTTTCGTCACCGTTGAGTATTGACCAAAGCTCGGCCAAATCGTCACGAATTACTTTTTCTAAAGTGCTTTTTTTAATCATTCTTTTGCCCTATAGCAATGTTATGCAACATATCACACTAAATTACAAAATAAATATGTTATTATGACCATTTAACATAGTTAAATTTGCTCCAGCATGATA
>ERZ1504592.241-NODE-241-length-14228-cov-7.114655_pt1 | contig 14228 bp, 7 predicted proteins | sample MGYA00571820_ERZ1504592 | MGnify/ENA primary metagenome ERZ1504592 (study PRJEB39906, sample SAMEA3182050) | gut metagenome | biome: human; feature: gut; material: Stool; isolation source: human stools | place: Canada | collected 2012-02-22 ... | reverse complement strand
CCGCATCGCCCATCTTGAGTGCCACGGAAGTGACGCCCTGCCAGTCGCCGTCCACAGCGGCACGGGTGGAAGGGACTGCCAGCGGCGTTGCTTCTACGGACAGTCCGGTGGCACGGATGACGACGGGGTATTCACCTTCGGGCAGACGGTTATCGCCAGCAAGTTCGTCCTGCGTGCAGGCGGCGAGGGCGAACAGCAGTGCGGTGGCTGCGGGGATAAATAATCTATGTCTCATAATTCTTCATTCTAATCGATTAATTATTAAAATCCTACAGGTCAGCGCCCACATCTCCACCGTCTATATCGTTCCACTTTGCAATGGTGGCTTCGCTGACTTCAAGGACTTTGTTGCGTACCTTGACGGTATAGGTGTAGTTGTTGCCCGCCAGCAGTGCGCCTTCGGGCACGGTGAGTGTGGCATGATATTCCTGACCTTTGTAATTCACAACCAACGGCAGGGATGCAACTGTCTGCGGGAAGAGGATGATTGATGACGTGAGATTGCCGTCTGCCAAATTCATGGCCAGTTCTCCGGTCTGTGCCCCGTTGTCTGCGGTGGCAATACCGTCGGCCGTGTTGAACGTACCGGTGAGTAACAATCCGTCCAGCGTGTAACGTTCAGGCTTGACCACGCTGAAATTCACGTCGTCGCCCGCCTCGAAGGTAAGGGTTATCCGGCTCATGCGGTGGTGGAAGGAGTTGTCTTCACCGCCTTTGGCGGTTTTGTCGGTGAAGCTTACTACCGGGTTGTTTTTGTCTCCCGTGGCTCCTGAAGCAAAGAGAAAGTCGATGGCAGGTTGGTTCTGCTGCGCCGTGGCATCGGTCGTGGCTGTGAGGATGCCTCCCACCGCGTTGTACGGATAGTAGGCGCGGAAAGTATGGGTCTTTGTATCTTCGATATAGATAACCTTTCCTTCTGCCTCAAATTTCCCGTTTTTCAGGATGAAAGGCACGTTGCCGTACTGGGAATCGTTGCCGATGTCGGTGATGCCGATACGGTCGCCGGCAGTCCAGGTGGTTCCGCTGGCGCGGGTGGCGGGGGCGATGTCGGCGGTAAACTGGGCGGCCACGGGGTCACCGTTCAGGTTCTCGTTGTCGTTGTTGCAGGCTACCAGTGCGAGGGCGAGCATCGCAAGTGCAAAAAATCTTGTCTTCATTATATTCTGTTATTATATTAGTTAAATTCCATTTCAATAATTGCTGCACCTTAGCAAAATCAAAGCAAGCTTTGCTTCTGCGTTCGGTTTGCTAATTATTTACAAATCGGCATTTACATCATCACCTTTCACTTCTTCCCAGCCGTTGATTTCGACTCCGTCCACTTCCATGCCTTCGGGAGTCTCAACCAGCGTTCCGCCGAGGGTCAGCGATTCGCCCTTTCCGGTGTTGAACCCCTTGAGGGCTTCCGTGATGTCGCTTTTCAGCGTCGTGGGGGTCGGGTTGCCGTCCGCATAGCGGATTTCACCCGTCAGCAGTTGTTCCGTGCCGGTCACACCCAGCAACCGCACCGTGGCTTTCCACTTGCCGGCATCGTCACCTTCGGTTATCTTGGTGAAGGGCAGCACGACGTTTGAAGCGGCTCCGTAGGTATCGGTAGCGAAATCGAGAGTTCTGGCTGCACCCGTCAGATGGGCAACAATCTCCGTGATGCGTCCGGCGGCATCCCCCGTCGGTTTGATGATAAGCGTCAGTTCGCGTACCTGCTGCTTCATTGCGGCGGTCAGCGGATAGTCCTTGTCTTTCTCGATGCTCACCTGTTTCGTATAGGTGAAGAACCATCCCGGGGCATTGTTCACAAAGGCATCCGTTCCTGCCCGGTTTCCCGTGGCTGCGGCAATGGTGGCGGTGGTACCATTTACCATGATTCCTTCAGCAGGGTTCCACACCGCAAGGGTGTAGCTGCCCGGAGCAAACAGATGGTTGGGGGCATGGGTGGCGGAAGTCTCCGTACCCGTATAGTCACCCATGGTAACCGTCCATGTGGTAGGTATGTCGATACCCTCACCGCGTGCCGACCAGTCGGCTGTCACCGCAATCTTCCCATAGTCGGGATGCGGCGTGTCATAAAGCGTGTCCTTCACGCAGGAAGAGAGCAGCACGGCGGCTGCCATTCCTACCATATTTATATATTGTCTTGCTTTCATACTCTATTCCTCCGTATTAGAATAACTTCCATACCAATGTCACACCGGCGTTGATGGGGCCACACCAATTTTTTGTCTCGTTGCCACAGCGCACGCGCACACCATCGATGACTTCATATTTTTCGAAATCGGCATTCAGGTAGCCCAAACCGAGGTTGAAATCAAGAGCCAGTGCCTTGTTCAGCCGCAGCTGATAGCCGGCGGTGATGCCGCCACCCATCAGGTCGCCCTGCTTGCCTGCTTCGGAGAACTTGTAGTTGAACTGTCCGGCCTTGAACATCGCGCCCAGATACCAGGCTTTCTTCTCACCCATATAGTAACGCACTTCCGGAGCCACTTCCCAGAGTGCATAGCGGCGGTCCTTGTCGCTCCACGTCCATGAAGTCCACGAGCCGTTTACGGCAATGCCCCACGATGGGCAGATGCGCCATTCCACGCCAAGATCTGGTGTCAGGGTAGCCCAGCGCAGCAGGTTGGCACGCAGGGAGAGATGATAATCAGTTGTGATTTTGGTTTCCGACGGCGTGTCGGCAAGTGTATTTTGTTGAGCGGCTTTCTCGGCTTCTGCCTTTTCAGCGGCAAGTCGGGCTTCTTCCGCCTTGCGCTGCTCTTCGGCAAGCCGTTCCTGTTCGGCACGCTTCTCGGCTTCCAGTCGTTCGGTTTCCGCCTTGCGTCGTGCTTCCGCATCCGTCGCGGCAGTTCCCTTTACCGGTACCGTCAGGCGCACGGTGACAAAATCACCCTCAGTCGCATGGTTGCGGGTAATGAAATTCTCCTCTTTTATTTCCGCACGGATAATCAGTTCGGATTTCACACGGTTGGCACGGATCTTCGCCGTGGCAAGGTTCTCGGTTTCACTGCCCAGCGAGTTGCAGTAGCCGTCAACCAGCAGCGGCAGCCTGCCGTCAAGAATGTCCGTTCTGTTGCGCTCGATGCATTCCAGCAGACGGGCAAGTTCCGTGTCATTGCCATTCCAAGGCACGTAGAACATGTCCTTCTGCGGAACGAACCGGAAGGTGTAGGTCGTGTCTGCTTTCTGCTGCGCAATGACAGGAAAAGTTACCGTCATCAGCCACAGAAACAGGGTGAGAAAAGTGATTTTTCTGCTCATATAAACTTGAATTTATTATCTTTGTCTTCTCCAAAGGTAATAAATGCCATTCAGCGCCCAAAATATTACAAAAACTTTTTTTGCTAAAACACAGCGTTTTATAAAAATTGTCGTTTGAGCACTTTTCAAATTGTCGTTTGAGCACTTTTTTTGTCGTATTAGCACTTTTTTGTCGCTTGAGCACTTTTTGAAAATGAGCTTCTGAGACCTTTTTCATCGGCTTTTTACCACACAAATTATTCCAGATTTGCTTTTTTCCACTTGCCAGGCGTACATCCTTCCTTCTCTGTAAATGATTTGATAAAGTTACTGCGGGAAAGAAAACCGGAAGACTCAGCCAGCTTCTGTATATTGATTTCCGGATGCTCCTTCAGTATGTTTTTCGCATACTCCAACCGGAGACCGGTTATCCATTCGCGGAATGTCATTTTATACGTAGTCTTGATATAAGCGGAAAGATAGGTACGGTTCGTATGAAGTATTTCGGACAGTTCTTTTATGGTAAGTCCCTGCTGGACATAGCCGTCTGTCTTTATCCAGTTGGCCACTTTCTCTATAATTTCTGTATAGGACACTGGAACTTCTTTCTCAGAAACTATTTCAGGTTCTGTTTCCGTATCTGTCAGAAGTTCTTCTTCAGACTGTATATCTTGCTCAAAAGCATTTTCCACCTGTTCATAGAACAGCAGGTAGTTCTGATAGCTGTAGAAAAGATAGCTGTAGAACGGTATTGACGACAAAATCCAGATAAAAACATATTTGTCTGGCAGAAATGTCAGCAATCCGCATCCGACACCGAAGATAACAGCCCAATAAGTGAATATGGAAAGCCATTCGATATATGTGCCTATATCATCCGCCTGAGTTTCATTGAAAATCCGAATGGCTCTACGATATGCAATTATGACTCTGCGAGCTAAAACGACTCCAAAAACGACTAACCAGACAGCTAAAGCAAATAAAGAGATTTTTTGCATGATTCCGCTTGGCAACAGGAACAACACAACTCCGGAAAGAGTTGAAAATATAATCCATGAAATGATATGTGTCCACACACGCCGTTTGGTAATGTAAAAACGATCAAGCAACATTATCAATGCCGAACTGAACAGAGAATAGCACAGGAAGTATGTGGACATGTTCATCAATATGGCAGAATCCGCATTTTTGAATCGGATACCAAAGAAGAAATGTACCGAATAATTTGCCGAAAGCAGCAGCATAGCTATACCCATAATCTGTCGGGAGCGGAGATAATTCTTGAAAATTTTCTTTTCAGGAGTCTTTGCAAACAAAAAATAAAAGCCGAAGAATAACATCAACGGCAGTGCGGTATAAAGTGAAAAACTGTATATAGATGGCTCCATTGTTATGCTTATTTGATTTTGATACAAAGTTACGTCTTTTTCTTCACAAATAGACACATAATCTATGATTTAACGTTATAGATTCGGTCATATTAGATTGAAAAATTATTAGAATTAAAGCCAGTGGTGAAAAATTCAACCACTGGCTTTTTCTGTCAAGACTTCGATATTAAAGTTTTACACCTTTGGATTCCGATAAACCGGGTCTCCCTATAATTAAATGACTGCGTACAAAGTCCACGTGCGGGCTTTCCGGCTGTTGTTCCGTCTGTTTTTTCTCGTTGCCTTGCCGGTTCTCTTCCGTGTTTTCCTGCTCCGGAGGAGCCAGCTCAAGCTGTATCTTGCGGTCCAGTGCGGCGAGTTCGGACTTCAGCTGTTTCAGCTCGTCCTCCTTCTTCCACACCTTGCCCGCTATCTCCTGCAACTGCGGAATCTCCTTTTCCAGCACTTCGTTCTTAGACTTGTACTGGTCGATGATGGTCGGAATCCTCTCCAATGCGTTCAGAAAGTTTCGTGCGGCAGCAATCGGGTCTGCCATCGCCAGATGCCCGTTGTTGTAGGTGTACTTGTAGTTACCCTCCACCACGAAGCGGTTGTCAGTGAACTCCAGACCTTCTTTGAGTGTCCTCTCGCTGACCACCTTTATCGGAAAGCCGTAAAGTTCCCCGACAGCCTTGTACAGTCCACCAGTCGTGGCGTTCTTGGCGATTTCCTGCAAACGCTTACCGATGACCTTCTCATCCGTTGAATCCACGCCGTCCACCTTAACAAGATTAAGGCGGCTGCTTTCCTTATCAGTCTGCACAACGGAAAGAAAACGGTTCCAGTCTTCCGTCATGGCTTCGATGAAAGCCGTGTTGTTGCGCAGTTCTCCCGTCTTGGATTCCAGCTTGAACTCCGAATCGCGCTTGCCCTTGTTGAACGACTTGCGTTCCCCTTCGAGCGAGGCGATACGCTTCTCTAATTTCGCCTTATCCAAAAGGTCGGTATTGCCGGAGAGCAACGCCATATACTCCGAGAAGTTCATACCCGATTTTTCGTCCATTGCTCCCTCGTCGATGGTACGTGCGCCCATCGCTCCGCTTTTGAGCTGCGATATGAACGTCTGCTTGCAGTGCAGCAGATTGAACTTGTAGCTGTCCAGCGACTTTTCCACCGCGTAGATGATGACATCCACGTTGTTCTCGGCAAAATGCTTGGCAATCTCGTTCCCGGCTCTAACACCCCGTCCGTCACGCTGTTGCAGGTCGGACGGTCGCCACGGTGTATCAAGGTGATGGATGGCGACACATCTTTTCTGCGCATTCACGCCCGTTCCGAGCATACTTGTGGAGCCGAACAGCACGCGTACCGTCCCGGCGTTCATGGCATCTATCACCGCCTTACGAGCCTTATCCGTCTTACACTCCTGAATGAAGCGCACCTCACTTGCCGGTATGCCGTAATCCTCCACCAACTTGCGTTTTATCTCGCTGTACACGTTCCATCCTTCCCCCGGCTGGTATGTCCCCAAGTCGGAGAACACGAACTGCGTACCCTTGTGCGTCTCGTACTTGTGGTAATACTCTGCAATCATCTTGGCACAATGGCTTGCCTTGTTGTCGGGATGGTCCTCGTAGTTCGGGTCTATCATGCGCATATCAAGAGCCATCTTTCTCGCGTAGTCGGTGGCGATGAGCATCTTCGCCTTTTCCTCCGTTTCCGACAGGGGTAACCTGCCAAGCAGAGTGGCATCGCCGGTTTTGGCAAACTGCATCAGCTTCTGTATGAAGTCCTCCTGCTCCGGTGTGGGCGGTATGTGGTGCAGTATCTCATTCTTGTTTGGTCTGTCCACACCTACATCCTCCGCCGTGCGGTAGTCGGTAATCTCGTTGTAGAAGGCGGCAAGCTCCGGCACCTTGATGAAATAGCGAAAACGCTCCTTCTGAACGATATTGTTCGTTACGTTGAACTCAAAATCGGTCGTCTTTTTGGCGAAGATGGCAGCCCAAGCATCGAAACAGCGGATGTCCTGCCGTTCCAGTTCGTTGGGGCGCAGGTATTTGAAGAGCAGGTACAGTTCCGTCAGACTGTTGGAAATGGTCGTGCCCGAAAGGAACGTAGCCCCCAAGTCCTTGCCCGTGCGTTCCTGTATGGTACGGATGGCAAAGAGCATATTCAGGGCCTTCTGGCTTCCTTCCGAGTTTCCCAATCCCGCCACACGGTCATGACGGGTGTTGAAAGTCAAGTTCTTGAACTGGTGACTCTCGTCAATGAAGATGTGGTCGATGCCCATCTGCTTGAAGTCCACCACATCATCCGTGCGGGACTTGATGGCGTGTTCCACCTTCTCCAGCTTCGCCACAAGGTTGTGCTTGCGCTTCTCCAGCCCTTTCAGCATCGCCCGCGACACGTTCTTGCCCTGCTGTCGCAAGACTTCGAGATTTTCCTCCACCGTGTCAAGCTCCGCCTGCAGGATGCGCTGCTGCAACTCCGGCGACTGCGGTATCTTCCCGAACTGGTCGTGCGACATGATGACGCAATCATAGTCGTTGTTCTTGATGTTGTTGAAGAAACGCACACGGTTGGCGGTCGAAAAGTCCTTTTCAGAAGCGTAGAGGATGCGGGCGTTAGGATAGGCCGCCTGATAGGTGGCGGCAATCTCCGCCACATTCGCTTTCAGCCCGATAATCATCGGCTTGTGCGCCAAGTTCAGACGCTTCATCTCATGTGCCGCTATGCACATTATCAGCGTCTTGCCGGTTCCCACCTCGTGGTCGCAGATCCCGCCGCCGTTCTGTTTCAGCATCCAGACGCAATCCTTCTGCGACGGGTAAACGCTCTTGATTCCCCGGCTTGCCAGCCCTTTCAGGTTGAGGTCGGGAAAAGTCTGGTGCGAGCCGTCATACTTCGGGCGCACGAAACAGTTGAACTTGCGGTTATACATCGTCGTGAGCCGTTCCTTGAACTGCGGCGACTGTTCTTCCAACCATTCGGAGAACCCGTTACGGATTTCGTCTATCTTCGCGTTGGCGAGCTGTATGCCCTCGCTGTCGCGTACCTTGATGTCGTTGCCGTTCTCGTCCTTGCCGATACTTTTCATCATGTCGGGGCAGGTGTTGTGCAGGGCGTGCTTCAACAGGTGCATACCGTCATAGTTCCGGTAATAGCCCTTTACTAAAAACTCGTCCGTGATCTTCATGGTGCGGTAGCCGCACGCCACGGAAAACTCGTCCATGCTTGCGGAGTAGGCTATTTTCACGTCCGTGTCGAAAAGGTGGCTCATGTAGGCGGCATACACACCCGTGGGAATCCAGCGTTCCCCGAAATTGAAGTCGAGGTCTTCAAAGGCGATGCGCTGCGGTTCGGCCTCCTTCAATGCCTCCCACGCCTGTTTCACCTCCGGCATCCGCTCACTTTCGGGATTGTCCTCCATCCAGCCCTCTATGCGTTCCGCCTTCTCTATCACGTTCCCCGCGATGAAGCGGTCTTTGATTTCGTAACCGGTTACGAGCGGGTTGTAGAAGATGCGCCCCTTGAGGGCACCAAGCAGTTCCTCTTCCGTGGTGTCGGTTATCTCCCGCATATAGCCGAGATTGACCGTGCCGAACTTGTTGAGCGATGCGGACAAGGCTTCTTCGGGAGAGCCTGCATTGACACGGCTCTCCACCGAGAAGGAAACGGGACGGTCGAAGATGTCCGCCTTGACAAACTTGCCGTCCTCCGCACGTTCCAGCGAAAGGATGTCGCGCCCTCCGGCATCCATCATCACCAGTTTCACGTTCTGTCTGGCGTTGAGGTTACCGTAACGCATGACAAACTCATCGTAGTAGGTGTTGAGATACCCGCGCTGCGGTTTGTGTTCCGTATGGTTCTCCGTCTCGTGGCTATACAGACGTTCGTAAGCGTCACGGAGCGATATATACAGCATCGCTTTCTCTTTTTGATAGCCACGGAGGTCGAGCGGTTGGAAGGTCGCACCGTAAGGCGTGAGGTCTTTCAGGTAACCGAGATTGCGTGAAGCATCCAGCACCATCGAGCCGTCACGGTGGTGTGGCTCCAGCAGGCCGTTGAACGGACGGGGAGAAAGGTCCATGACTTTCTCCTTCGGCTTTTCCGTTTCAAGTTCCGGGAACAGGGAAGTGGCAACCGTTTCGGAAGTAGGCACAACTTCTGCCAGTGTTTCAGGTTGCTTTATTTCTTCCGTTTGTTCCGGCTTTTTATCCATATTGTCCGAAGAAGGCGCAAAAGCAGGGTTCAACGTGTCTTTGATACCCATCTTTTTCAGTTGTTCCTGCCTGTGCCGTTCTGCCTCAAGCCGTAGGGTCTTGCGCCGTTCCGCTGTCAGGCTCATCATTGTCTCATAGAAGCCGTTGATGGGAGGATTGGTTTCCCAATCCAGAGTGGCGTAAATGTCGTCCGGGTCGTTTGGCTTTTCGGCATTTTCCGGCTTTTCTTCCTTATTACCGTTTACCGGCTTGGCGGCTTCAACGGGTGGAGTAACTTTGACTTGCGGTTTAGGCGTGGACGGCATAGGCTTCGGCTTGCTTTCCTTTTTCGCTGCCTTTTTCTTTTTTAACGGTTCCTCTATGGGCATACCCCAAAGGTCGAGCAGGGTAAGCTGCACGGCTGACGAATGATTGGGTTGGCGCGGCTCAATCTCCGGCTTTTCCTCTATGGGCTGTGCCTGCGGCTTCTCCACTCCCTTGACAGGCTCAATTACAGAAACGGGGGCTATTACAGAAGGTGATACCTTTTCTGTTTTCGGAGCAGGTTGCACTTCCGCAGCCGTGCTTTCCTCCTTTGTCGGATGCAGGCTGTGTTTCTCATACAGTTTCCTGTCAAGTTGTTGCAGTTCTATTTTCAGATGCTCCCGCAAGTCTTCCGCCAGTTGTGCGATGTCCCCACGGTGCAGGAGTTTATAGGCTGGTTTCCCGTATGGGTCGGTACTTCTGATTAAATCCGTGTGTGAAAGCGAGCCGATGCTCCATACATACCCATTTACGGAAGTGCCGATAGGGGTCTGTTCGGTCTGCACGAAGAGTTTTTCGTTGTAATACAGTTCACCATTCTTTCCGCTGTTCTTTTGCAGGATAATCAGGTCGCTGCCCACCTCCGTTCCCGCGTTATCCGTAAAGAGGTTGTTCGGCAGGCGGGCTACGCCCACCAGATTGGCATGGTTCATCATATACTCGCGTATGGGCGCGTTGGTCGGGGCATCCAGTACCCCCTGCGAGGTGATGAACGCCACGATTCCGCCTTCACGCACCGCGTCAAGGCTTTTCAAGAAAAAGTAATTGTGTATCGTCCGTGCCACCGAGCGCCTTGCAGGATCCTTGCTGCCCGAAAATTCCGGGTCGAACACCGCCACATCGCCAAACGGTATATTGGAGACAGCCACATCAAAATGGTTCATGAACGGCTTTTCTATCTTCTCGAAGCCCTGTACCCTTACTTTCTGTCCGGGATGCAGGTGCTTCAGTATCTTGCCCGTCATCAGGTCTTTCTCAAAAGCCATGATGTCCGCGTCCGGTCTGTTCTCCAGCACGGAGTCCACGAATGCACCGACACCTGCCGACGGCTCCAGCACCCGGTCGGGACGGATGCCGTGTTCATGCAGCACGTCCGCGATGGTCCCGGTTATCTCCGGCGGGGTATAGAAGGCGGTCAGCACGGACTGCTTCATGGCATCCATATACCGTTTGTACTCCGTCTCGTCTTTTGTGTTCTCCCGCAGCAACCTGTGCAGTTCCACGGTAGGGGCAAACAGTTCGAGGTCGGACTTCGCCCAGTGGACGGCATCCGTCAGTTCCCTTGCAGGGTTGAGTATGCTCTTCAGTCCCCCGAACCCGCAATAACGCTCTAACAAGAGCCGTTCGCGTGCGGTGGGTGTGCGCTGTTCCCTGTCAAGGAGGAATGCCGTCCGTATCGCCTCGATGTTGTCCCTCAGCCTCTGTTTGCGGTTAAACGCCATACTCTTCGATATAGAGGATGACGGCTCCCGTCAGCTCCGTGTAGAGCAGGTCATATTCGGGCGACAGGGCGAAATTGTCGTCCGAGAGGTCATAGATGGAGAATACGTTTCCGACAAGCGGCAGCAGCTTCTGGGTAAAGGCTTCACATTTTTCTTCCGGCACTTCACCCGCAAATTCGTTCTCCACGACTTCGCGCAGGATGGCGTGCCTGGAGTAGCGAAGGCCCTCCGTCAGCACCTTCATCGCCAGTTCCTGCGCCCCGTCGACAGGATAGCCTTCGAGCCTTGCCCGTTCATACGCTTCGGCGGCACGGTCGGTTCTTTCTCGGATGAAGGCTTCATCGGCTGCCTGTTCAAACTTGTTCGTGGTGAGGTAGTCCAGCAGGTACAGACCGTAATAGGAAAAGTCGGTCCGACCCTCGTTTTTTTTCTTGTTGTTCATTTCTTTGGAATTTAGTGGATTGATAATGATGACAGGGATAATCGTTGGAAAACGAGAAGAAAAAGGCACCCGGTATCCCTCCGAGTGCCACCACTAAATCCAAAGTATGAGTGTAATCCGGTATCGAAGAACAATTCATTACTCTGAACCAGTGGCAAAGTTAAACATTTATTTTCTTCTTTTCGCAGAGGTCGCTTTACTTTTCCTTTCTGGGAACACGAAAACCGTGTTATAGTCCCCGTCAAAGGCGACTACGGCATCAAAACTCTTGCCCTGCTTGCTCTTGAATCCTTTGAGCAGTTTCGTGTGTCCGTCGGTGAGCAGGTTTTTGATTTCATCATCAGAGAGGGTGCGGTTTGCTTTCAGGCGGAACACGGGCAGACCGCACTCCGCGTTGTCGCAGCGGACGACCTTGCCGTAAAACTGCATCGTCCCCGCTCCGCACTTGGGACACTTGCAGCCGGAATCCCTGCGGGCGAACAGCTTGTCGCACGACAGCAGTTCGGAGGTAATTTCCCGTGTATATGCCTCAATCTTCCTGCGGAAGTCATCGGCGGGCAGTTCCCCACGCTCGATGCGTGCCAATTCCTTTTCCCATTCGCCCGTCATGGCGACATCGGCAATACGCATCGCCTTCACGACCGAGTAGAGGGCAAGCCCTTTTTCGGTGGGGACAAGCGACTTCTTGCAGCGTTCCATATAGCCGCGCTTGAAAAGCGTTTCGATGATGGACGCACGGGTGGCGGGCGTGCCGATGCCGCAATCCTTCATAGCCTGCCGCAATGCGTCGTCCTCTATCTCCTTGCCAGCCGTTTCCATCGCGGACAGCAGGGTGGCTTCGGTATGCAGCGGCTTGGGTTTGGTCTTTCCCTCCGTGATGGAGGCGGCTTTCAGTGCCAGCGTGTCGCCTTCCTGCCAACAGGGAATGGCGGCGGTTTCCTCTTGGCTGTTGTTCTCTTCTCCATTCTCCTTGCCATAGACGGCACGCCATCCGGCCTGCCTGATGATGCTGCCTTTTGCCACGAACTCCACTCCGGCACACTCTGCCGTGACGGTGGCAGTGTCCTTGACGCATTTTTCGGAGAAAGCCTCAAGCATGCGCCCGACTATCATGTGATAGACGGTGCTGTCCTCTTTGGAGAGGAACAGCGGCTTCTCGCCCGTGACGAGCAGGGCATGGTGGTCTGTCACCTTGCCGCCGTCCAGGCTGCGGCGTGTCGGCACGGCTTTCGGCTGCAACTTGCCCTTCCATTCGGGCAGGCTGCCGATGAAGGCAAGCAGCTTGGGGATTTCCGCGAACACGTCTTCGGGAATATAGCGGCTTCCGGTTCTCGGATAGGTGATGAGCTTCTTCTCGTAGAGCTTCTGGGCGATTTCAAGCGTCTGTTCCGCCGTGAAGCCATGCTTGGCGTTGGCTTCCTTCTGGAGCGTGGTCAGGTCGTACAGGAGCGGAGTTTCCTCTATCTTCTCCTTGCGTTCCGCTTTCGTGACGGTGGCTGTGCCTGTTTCCTTTACCTTATTATATAAGACTGTGGCAGGCTCCATCTCCTTCCATTTCCCGGTGGAAGAGAATTTCACGGTATCACCATCGCCTCCGTCAGCGGCAATATGGAGTTGCCAGAAAGGTTCCACCGTGAAGCGGCGGTTTTCCCAGTAGCGTGCGCACACCATCGCCAACGTGGGTGTCTGCACCCGCCCGACGGAGTAAGTGCCGTGTCCGGCGGCGATGGAGAGAGCCTGCGTGCCGTTGATGCCCACGAGCCAGTCGGATTCGCTCCGCGCTTTGGCGGCGAGGTAGAGGTTGTCGTATTTGCTGCCGTCTTCGAGTTTCCGCAGTCCCTCGCGGATAGCTTTGTCGGTGAGAGAGCTGATCCACAGGCGCACGAAAGGAGTGGTGCAACCCGTATAGTGGTAGAGGTAGCGGAAGATAAGCTCTCCCTCGCGTCCGGCATCGGTCGCCACGATGATCTGTTCGCTTTCCTTGAATAGCCTGGCGACGGTTTTGATCTGCGCCACCACGCTGCTGTCAGGCTTGTAGCCCTTCTCCGTCTTTACCTGACGGGAGACGAGCGTGAAGGTGTCGGGTATGACGGGCAGGTTGTCACGGACAAAGCCGCGTATGCCGTAACCGTCGGGCATGGCAAGCTGCACGAGGTGTCCGAATGCCCATGTCACGGCGTAGCCGCCTCCCTCGAAATATCCTTCCTCTCTCTTTGTCGCGCCCACGATGCGGGCGATTTCACGTGCCACGGATGGCTTTTCTGCAATGATTGTCTTCATGCTGATTACTTTTTTTTATGAATTGTTACTTTGGATTTAGTGGCGGACACGGGATGTTACATCTTCATGCCCTTGTTGTTTTTCTTCTGAGATTTCTCCTGCAGCTTTTGCTGTTTGTCGTCTTTCGGGGCGGTCTGTCCTTTCAGCAACGGCTCTTTCAGGTTCTTGGTCGCCTCGTTGGTCTTGCCTTCGCTGTTCACCGCCACCTGTGTACGGCTCTCGTTGGATGGGGCGACCTTCTGCGCATTGTCGGGGTTGGTGTCATAGCGGTACGGACGTCCCTTCTCCGGGTTGAACCTGATGTACATCGTGGCGTGGAAGCCTTGCTTGTCAGTCACGTTCTCCAGCTTTATCGCCTTACCCGCAGCGTAGTCGGCTTTCTGCTGGTCGGTGAAGTTCACACCGCTCCATTTGCTGATGGGGCGGATACTGCCATCAGCGTTCGTCCACGTGTTGCGGCGTTGCTCTTTCTGTGGGGCTGCGGAATTTTCCATGCCCTGAGCCTGTCCCTGCGTGGGATTGTTCTTGGCTTCCTGCATCTGGGCGGTACGGGGCGACCTGCCAGTTCCCGGTACGAACTCCACGCCTCGCTGCTCTACATTCACTTGAAGAGTGGTGACGAATTTCCTGCCGTCGTTGCGTTCGATGAGCTTGTCGCGCACGGGCAACCCGGCACGCAGCATATCCTGTTCCTGCTTGGTGATTTCCGTCTTGCCGATGCGCTCCGGTATGCGTACCTTGTTTGCAGGAATGTCCGTGATTTCATTCGTCTTGCGGTCTATGCTGATGAACGAGGGGATGATTTCACCCGTTTCTTTGTCCACGATGTCCACGACCCTGCCGAGGTTACCCGTTTCGCGCAGGTTCTTACGGTCTTCGTCGGAGAACTTGTGTTCCTTGTACTCGTCGAGTTTCTGCTCCTTGCGGATGA
>ERZ1504592.185-NODE-185-length-17563-cov-3.393477_pt1 | contig 17563 bp, 19 predicted proteins | sample MGYA00571820_ERZ1504592 | MGnify/ENA primary metagenome ERZ1504592 (study PRJEB39906, sample SAMEA3182050) | gut metagenome | biome: human; feature: gut; material: Stool; isolation source: human stools | place: Canada | collected 2012-02-22 ... | reverse complement strand
ATTACATGATGCTCAGGGTCGAGCATACCGTTACGCTCGATATTCGCTTTTACTTTATCGACAAAATCCATGACTGCATCAGGTGCGATTGTTTGATATTATTACTCGGCGATTGGATTTTATTTCCAAAGTTACAGAAAAATTTTGTAATTTTGTCGCAATAAAGTAATTGACACAGCTATGTTAGAAAAAATAAATTCTCTCAAGGCCGAAATCGAGCAGCTTACCGCTGCCAATGCCGGTGAGGTAGAAGCACTTCGCATCAAATATCTTAGCAAGAAAGGCGAGATATCGGTTCTGTTCAATGAGTTCCGTAATCTGCCCGGCGATCAGAAGCGCGTCATAGGTGCTCCGTTGAATCAGCTTAAGGACTTTGCCACCAACCGCATAAACGAACTTCGTGAGTCGATGGGCAATGCCGACAATGTTGATCTGGATCTTGACCTTAGCCGCACTGCGTCACCTATAAAGCTTGGTACTCGTCACCCGTTGTCGCTTGTGCGCAATGAAATCGTGTCGATATTCTCACGACTCGGATTCTCAATCGCCGAAGGCCCCGAGATCGAGGATGACTGGCACTCACACTTCGAGCGTGCAGTCAAGGGTTATGGAGAAGGCTCAGCCGCCTATCCGTATAATCTGCCCCGGACGAGTTTACCGTAACGAGGCCATATCGGCACGCGCCCACTGCTTCTTCCATCAGGTTGAGGCGTTGTATGTCGACAAGAACGTGTCGTTTGTCGACCTTAAGCAGACACTGCTCTACTTCGCACAGGAGATGTTTGGCCCCGAAACCAAGATACGCCTTCGCCCGAGTTACTTCCCGTTCACCGAGCCTTCAGCCGAGATGGATATATCATGTAACCTTTGCGGCGGTAAGGGATGCTCATTCTGCAAGCACACCGGATGGGTTGAGATTCTCGGTTGCGGTATGGTCGATCCCAATGTCCTTGACGCTTGCGGCATAGACTCCAAGGAGTACACCGGTTTTGCATTGGGCATGGGTATAGAGCGCATCACCAACCTCAAATATCAGGTCAAGGACTTGAGAATGTTCTCGGAAAACGACACTCGCTTCCTTGAGGAGTTCACAAGTGCCCATTAACAGCGTTACCCCATGGCTATGACTGTCAAAGAACGCTACAGGCAGGTGATAGAGTGGTTCAAGACTGCTATGCCGGTGGCCGAAACGGAGTTGCGATACGAGAATCCGTTTCAGCTTCTTGTGGCTGTCATATTGTCGGCTCAATGTACCGACAAGAGGGTTAACATGATCACTCCTCCGCTGTTTGATGCTTTCCCGACGCCCGAGGCGATGGCTGCCGCTACACAGGATGACATATATGAGTACATAAAGTCGGTGTCCTATCCCAACAATAAGGCCCGCAATCTGCTCGGAGCTGCAAGGATGCTCGTCGAGGAGTTTGGCGGTGAGGTGCCATCCGACATGGATGACCTCATAAAACTTCCGGGGGTAGGGCGCAAGACCGCCAATGTCATGCTGGCGGTGGTGTGGGGAAAGGCGGCGATGGCAGTCGACACCCATGTGTTCCGAGTGAGCGAGCGCATAGGTCTTACGACCAATAGCAAAAATCCGCTGCAGACCGAGAAACAGCTGTGCAAATATATTCCCGAGGATATAATTCCGCTTGCCCATCACTGGCTGATACTTCACGGACGTTATGTGTGCAAGGCTCGTCGTCCCGACTGCCTTAATTGCGGATTGACCGGTGTGTGCCGATACTATCGCCGGGAAAATAAGGAGAAAACAAATAACGAAATCTGACGCGAATGGATGTAGAACAGACATTCCTTTTTATAATAGAGGTCGTAGGCACTGTCGCTTTCGCAATAAGCGGAATACGCATGGCTGCCGCCAAGCATTTTGACTGGTTTGGCGCTTATGTCGTGGGACTTGTCACTGCGATAGGCGGCGGTACGGTGCGTGACCTGCTTCTTAACATTCCCGTATTCTGGATGCAGACATGGTGGTATATCGCCGTGACGGGATTGTCGCTTATCGTAGTTATTGTGTTTCGCCGGATTCTTGTGAAGACGCGTGTCCTGTTCCTGTTTGATACCATAGGCCTTGCCTTGTTTGTTGTCATAGGAATCCAGAAGACTCTCGCCGTTGACTATCCTTTCTGGGTGGCCGTGATCATGGGTATTACAACCGGCGCTTTGGGCGGTGTGTTGCGTGACATACTTGTCAACAATGAACCGCTTTTGTTTCAAAAGGACATATATGCCACAGCGTGTCTTGCCGGAGGGCTTGTATATTGGGTGGCCTATTCTTGCGACTGGTCTATGCCGACTCAAGGCATCGCCTGTGCGGTAACGGTAATAGCAATGAGATTGCTCGCCGTAAGGTACAGCTGGTCGTTGCCTGTGCTGGTTGATATCGATGAAAATACCGGAAATAAAGTGTAATTGATTATGGCTAACGGATTGAAGCTCCCCAACAAATCACTGATGCAGTTTATCAAGTATGCCTGTGTGGGCGTGCTAAATACGCTTGTCACGCTTTGTGTGATATACGTGTGCAAAGCTTTGTTTGGTGTCAATCCGCTTGTGTCCAACGCCATCGGCTATGTCTGCGGCGTTGTTAACTCTTTCCTGTGGAATAAGAATTGGGTGTTTAAGTCGTCGGGCAACTACTACCGCGAAGCTATGATATTCCTTATAGGGTTCCTTATATGCTACGGATTGCAGTTGCTCACCGTTTGGCTGTTGAGCTATGAAACCCGCCTTGAATACTTTGAACTAAAGATTGCCGCGTTCACCCTTTCGGGTTATGGACTTGCAACGCTTATAGGCAACGTGGTCTATACCTTGTCCAACTACGGATACAATAAAATCATCACTTTCCGAGGATAGCGGCGTCATCTGACGCTTCGTGACGATTGCGCTTGCCAAACAGCTTGTCGACAATCAATGCGATGAATCCGTCGCCGGTTACGTTACATGCCGTGCCGAAGCTGTCCATTGCTATATATAACGCTATCATGAGCGCTTGATCCTTTTCGGTAAATCCAAGCATGGACGCGAGCAGGCCGAGCGATGCCATTATAGAGCCTCCGGGTATGCCGGGGGCGGCGATTATCGTGACACCGAGCATACATATAAATCCGACAAACATGGGAAAATCATAGGGCAGGCCGTTCATTATCATCAAAGCCACGGCACATGACACTATTTTAAGTGTGCTGCCCGACATGTGTATTGTGGCGCAAATCGGTATTACAAAACCCGCTATGTCCTCGCTTACTCCCATCTTGATAGCCTGACGCAGAGTCACGGGTATTGTAGCCGCCGACGATTGGGTGCCAAGTGCGGTGAAGTAGGCCGGGAGCATGGTAACCAGCAACTTGAACGGATTGCGTCGCACTACCAGTGCCGCGACGCAGTATTGGAGTACAAGGATGAAGATGTGCATTGCAAATATCACGAGTATCACCTTGAAGAATGTCGCAAGTATGTCGCCCACTTGTCCCGATACGGTCATGTTGAGAAATATGCCGAAAATGTAGAGCGGCAGCAGGGGGATGATTATACTCTTAATAACCTTGGCCACTATGTCACGGAACTCATTGGCGCATTTTCTTAGGGTATTTCCTTCAAGATAGGCAATGCCTACTCCGAGCATGAATGAGATTACCAATCCCGTCATAACGCCCATCAACGGAGGTATTTCTACAGTAAAATAGGGGAGTAGGTCGGCGGCGTTTTTGAGGCCGCTGTCGATTGGGCTCGGATTTATCAGATGCGGGAATGTGGTTGCGCTTGTGAAGTAGGAGAGGAATCCAGCAAATATAGTGGCACCGTAGGCTATGGCGGCGGTCACAACCAGAACTTTTCCTGCTTTTCGGCCAATATCGGCTATGGCCGGAGTCACAAATCCTACAATGATGAGAGGAACGAGAAATCCGAGGAACTGGCTGAACAGTCCGTTGAAAGTCATGAATATTCTTCCGAGCCATTCGGGAAATATATATCCGCAACCAATACCGAGGGCAATGGCAAAAACTATTTGAAGGAGCAATCCTATCTTAATCTTCTTTTTTTCAGGCATTATGTAGGATGTTAGTAGTGAAAACTTTACCAAAAATAGTGCATTTTCGCGTTTATAACAATATTCTGACGAAGAAAGATTAGAATTATTATTATGAAATGATTTTTCACTTTGCTTAACAGCACGCATCGCTAATTAGTTACTTGTCGAGGTAATAGTGATAAATTGTAACGATATTGGCCGTAACATCTAATAATTTTGCATGAAATCAATGGCAATATTAAATTTGCTTTAGTAAAATCAAATGAATGCCGTCAAATGAATAAAAGAATCCTACTATGTGTCGTGACTATTGCGGGACTGTCGGTTGCACAAGCTCGTGATTGGAGTTACAATGATTGTATCGAGTATGCGCGTCAGCACAATATCTCGTTGCAGCAGTCGCGGATCAGCGGTGAATTGAGCGAGTACACTCTTGAAGAGTCAAAGGCCCAATGGCAGCCTACACTTGACTTTGCCACATCCCACACCTTGAGCAACACCCCGTGGGGGTATGGCAACAAAAACAGCTACAACAGCAACTACGGGTTGAATGCGGGCTGGACTGTGTGGAACGGTGGCGAGCGTGAAAACACCATCAAGCGCAACAAACTTCAGACTCAAATTTCATCGTTGAATACCGAGGACATGTTCCGTTCATTGGAAACCGATATGCTGTCGGTCTACATGAACATTCTCTACGCCAAGGAGTCGATAGCGATATACGAGGAGGCTGTCAAGCTTAGCGAGGCTCAGGCCGACCGTGCCCGTCAGCTGATGGAGAGCGGACGAATGTCACGCGTCGATTACGCGCAGTTGCAGGCCCAATACGAGCAGGATCGCTATTCGTTGGTAAATGCACAGGGCACTTACGAAACACGCCTCATGGAGCTGAAGCGACTTCTCGAACTGGGCATCGATACTGAAATATCGCTCCAGGCCATTGAGTGGACGGCGCAGGAGGTGCTTGCTGAAGTTCCCCCGATTGAGGAGAGCTATCAGCTTGCGTTGGCTACCGATTCAAGACTTAAGGCCAATAAGCTTGAGGAGGAGAGTTCGGACTATGACATAAAGATTGCCAAGGCGGGTGCCATGCCCCGAATATCGTTGAATGCCGGAATAAGCACCGGATATTTTGCTCCGGGCAACAACTTCGGAGAGCAGATTAAGCGGAGTGTCAGCGAATCGATAGGGCTCACGTTGTCATTGCCGATACTCGACGGCAAGAGAACCAAAATGGCTGTGGCACGCGCCAATGCGCAGCGCATTAATGCACAGCTTGACACGGAGTCGCGCCTCAACGATATAGCTCAGCAGATTGAGTCGTGCTACATCGACCTGCGTGCCGCACAGTCACGCTACACGGCAGGCGAGGAGCAGGTAAAGTCGGCTGAACTCAGCAACGAACTTGTCAACGAGCAGTTCAATCTCGGTCTTGTCAACACCATCGAGTTGCTCACTGCCCACAACAACCTCCTCGAAGCGCGACACTCGTTGCTTCAGGCCAAATACATGGCTATACTCGAACATAAGATGATTGAGTTCTATCGCACATCATCGGTAACTATGCCTTAACAAAACAAATAATTATAATTATGAGAATCCAGCAATTAATTTACACAGCTTCGATAGCCCTGATGCTTTCGGCATGTTCAAAGGAAGCCAAGATTTCGCTTGAAACGGCCAAAGTTGAGGTGGGGGAGATCAGTGAGTCGGTGACTGCTACCGGAACTGTTGAGTCGGTGACGCAAGTCGATGTGGGTACACAGGTAACGGGTATAATCGATAAGTTATATGTCGATTACAACTCAGTGGTGACCAAGGGCCAGCTTTTGGCTGAGATTGAGAAGACCTTGCTTGAGAGCGACCTGAAGAGTGCCGACGCCAACATGGAATCGGCCCGTCTTACCTACGAATACAATAAGACTAACTATGAGCGTGACAAGAAACTTCACAACAAGCAGCTTATAAGCGATTATGAGTTCCAGACTTCGGCCAAGGACTATGAAGTGTCGAAAACTTCCTACGACAAGGCTCGTGCCGACCGTGTGAGAGCGGCAAAGAATCTGAACTATGCCGAAATATACTCGCCTATCGACGGTGTTGTGATTTCGCGTGAGGTCGAGGTGGGACAAACAGTCGTGTCCAACATGAACGTGGCTAACTTATATGTAATCGCCGACCTTGACAACATGCAGGTTGTGGGAAATGTCGATGAGGCCGACATAGGCCAGGTGAAGCTCGGTCAGGCCGTGACATTCACTGTCGACGCTTATCCCGAGATGGTGTTTAACGGAACCGTAACGCAGGTACGACTCAATCCCACCACTGAAAGCAATGTGGTTACCTACGAGGTTATAGTTGCCGCTCCCAATCCCGAACATAAGCTTATTCCGGGCCTGACCGCTAATCTCACGATATATGTGACTCAGGAAAAGGACATACTGACGATTCCCAACAAGGCGTTCCGATTCCTTCCTCATGACTATTCCGATGCAAAGAATCTGCCCGCGGCCCCTGCCGATGTGGAGCCCTTTATGGCTGCCGCGCCCGACATGAAGCGGGTGTGGGTGGTGCGTGACAATGCTCTTGTGCCCGTGACAATAAAAACCGGAGTGAGCAACGGTGCTGTGACCCAGGTGATTTCAGGTATAGGCGAAAACGATGTCGTAGCCGTTGAGTACGACATGGGAATGCCGCAAATGGGAATGCCGCAGGGCATGGGCGACGGTGAACGCAGTCCGTTTGCTCCCCAACCGCCGGGACAAAGGAAAAAGTGACATGGATAATTCCAATAACAGGAAATCATCATGAATACAAATCGAGAGATAATAAAGATTGAGAATTTGCGTCGTGACTTCGTCGTGGGCGGTGAAACCGTCCATGCCCTGCGAGGTGTGTCGTTCACGATTCACGAAGGTGAATTTGTAACGATAATGGGTACATCGGGTTCAGGTAAATCGACGCTTCTTAATCTGCTCGGATGCCTCGACACTCCCACTACCGGCGAATACAAGCTCGACGGAGTGTCGGTGCAGTCCATGAGCAAGAACGAAAGGGCTGTGACACGAAACCGCAAGATAGGATTCGTGTTCCAGAGCTATAATTTGCTTCCCAAGACCACAGCTCTTGAGAATGTCGAGCTGCCTCTGCTATATAACCCGAAAGTGTCGGCGCGACAGCGCCGTGACATGGCCACGAAGGCTCTTGAGGCAGTGGGACTCAATGACCGGCTGTGTCATAAAAGCAATCAGATGTCGGGAGGACAGCAGCAACGTGTTGCCATAGCACGTGCTCTTGTAAACGACCCTGTCATCATACTTGCCGATGAGGCTACCGGAAATCTTGACACCCGCACATCCTACAGTATTCTCGTGCTGTTTCAGCAGCTTCATTCGAGAGGACGAACGATCATATTCGTGACCCACAATCCCGATCTTGCGGCTTACTCATCGCGTAACATAGTGCTGCGTGACGGAAAAATCGTATCGGATGTAATTAACCCAAATCCGGCATCGGCCAAGGAGGTCTATGACTCGTTGCCTGCCCAAAACGACTGATGAATATGAAATTTGGCAATCTGTTTAAAATAGCGTTGAAGGCTCTCAACAACAATAAGATGAGATGCTTTCTCACGATGCTCGGTGTCATCATCGGTGTTGCGTCGGTGATAACCATGCTGGCAATCGGACAAGGTTCAAAGGACAGCATAAAGGCGCAAATTTCCGAGATGGGTTCCAACATGATAATGATTCATCCCGGCAACATGCAGCGTGGCGGTGTGCGTCAAAGTGCCGATGACACTCAGTCGCTTGAGGTTGTTGACTTTGAAACGATACGTGACGAGGCAGCCTTCGTTTCATCGATATCGCCTACTGTCAACAGCGGCGGCCAGTTTATCAACGGTAATAACAACTACCCTTCGACAATATACGGAGTCACTCCCGACTACCTCGATATACGAAAGGTTAAAGTCGCTGACGGTGCCATATTCACCGAGCAGGATATAAAGTCGGCCGCCAAGGTGTGCCTTCTGGGAAAGACGGTCATTGACAATCTGTTTTCCAACGGAGAGAATCCCATAGGCAGGGTGGTGCGATTCAACAAGATACCGTTCACCGTCATAGGCACTCTTGAACCTAAAGGAACCAACTCCATGGGTATGGACCAGGATGATGTAGTGCTCGCTCCCTATACTACCATAATGAAGAGGGTGCTTGCAATCGACTACATTCAGGGACTTTATGCGAGTGCTGTTGACGAAGACATGACCGATGACGCAATCGATGAGATAACTGAAATACTACGACGCCAGCATAAGCTGAAGGATGGTGCCATTGATGACTTTGAGATACGTTCCCAACAGGAGTTGAGCGAAATGATGAACTCCACGAGCGACATGATGACGGTGTTGCTTGCCTGCATAGCGGGAATTTCGCTCCTTGTGGGAGGTATAGGAATCATGAACATCATGTATGTGTCAGTTACCGAGCGTACCCGTGAAATAGGTCTGCGCATGTCTATTGGAGCACGTGGAATCGATATACTTGTCCAGTTCCTTATCGAGGCTGTGATTATCAGCGTTACGGGAGGTGTGATAGGTGTCATAGTTGGTGCACTTGCTTCATGGCTCGTGAATGTCGTAGCACATTGGCCCGTTTCAATCCAAGTTTATTCAGTGGTCCTTTCGTTTGTCGTATGTACCGTTACGGGAGTGTTCTTCGGATGGTATCCGGCAAAGAAAGCTGCAAACCTTGACCCGATAGAAGCTATTAGATATGAATAGTGAAATAAATAGTTACAAACAGCCTTCTCAGACACTGCAGAAGTGGGTGAAAGTAGTCACCCACTTCCTGTGTCTTGGTATAATCTTCATTCTTCCCGAGGTGCTTGTGAGCCGTAGTTTCCCGGTCGGAAGCGGTATTCCATGGGGAATGTATGCCAAGTCGCTGCTATTTGTGGCGGTGTTCTACATCAATTATTACATCATAATAGACTATTGCCTCGGAAGGCGTCGATGGGTGTTGAGGCTTACTGGACTTAATGTCGTCATAATCATCGTGACGCTGCTATGCGCTTATTTCTTGATGGATATGCATTCGGGCGAAATGCCGCGCCGCGTACCCCGTCATGTTGATGCGCACGCCGATTTGCTCAGGCGAGTGTCATTTCTGATGCGTGACGTGGTTATGGTGATTCTCACCGTGGCGTTGAGCGTCGCCATGAAGCTTAGCGACTATTGGGTGAAGCTTAACCGTCAGCGTCAGGAAATGGAGATGGTGCAGCACAAGGAAGAACTTGAGAGCCTTAAGAATCAGCTTAACCCTCACTTCCTTTTCAATACGCTGAACTCGATCTATGCTCTCATAGCCATAAGCCCCGACAAGGCTCAGCAGGCTGTTCATGAGCTGAGCCAGCTGCTGCGTTACGTGCTCTATGAAAATTCGCCTACTGTTCCCATCCAGGATGAGCTTACATTCATCGACAACTATGTCAAGCTCATGAAGCTGCGCATAGGCGATAAGATGCCTATCAATGTCACGCTCGACAGCGGCGACTGCAATGACTGTCACATAGCTCCGCTGCTGTTCATCTCGCCGGTTGAGAATGCTTTCAAATACGGCAATACAGGTCGGTCGGGCGACAGCATCGACATTTCAATCGTGTGCCGCGAAGGATCGATACATTGTCACATCGCCAACAATTTCATCGATTCGGAGAAGCGTGACATAGCATCCTCGGGAATAGGAAATGTCAATCTTCGGCGTCGTCTTGACCTTATTTACGGCAACAAGGCCGAAATGTCGACAAAAATAGATGGCGACCGATATATAGTTGACATGATAATAACGTTATAATATAAAAACAAAGACTATATGCTTACATTACGTTGCTGCGTAGTAGATGATGAGCCCTTGGCTCAGGAACTGGTTGCGTCATATATTGAAAAGACTCCTTTCATGGAGCTTGTTGGTAAGTTCAGTTCGGCTCAGGATTCGGTCAAGACGATTCTGGAGGAGGATATTGATGTAGTGTTCCTCGACATACACATGCCACAGCTCAACGGGATGGAGTTTGCGAGAATAGTGCCTCCGACCTGCCGTATAATATTCACTACGGCCTATGACCGGTATGCAATCGAAGGGTTCAAGGTCAATGCACTTGACTACCTTATGAAGCCCATAAGCTATGAGGAGTTTGTGGGAGCGGCCAACAAGGCTCTGCAGTGGGTTGAGCTGCGGCGTAGGGCCGACGAGCTTGACAACAACAAGCGTTACATCATAGTGAAGAGCGAGTATAAACAGGTGCAGATACCTATCGACAAAATTCAGTTTATCGAAGGACTGAAGGATTATGTAAAGATATATGTCGAAGGTGAAAAGAATGCCATACTTACACTTACGAGCATGAAGACGATAGAGCGTTATCTGCCGGCTGCCGAATTCCTGCGTGTTCATCGCTCATTCATTGTGAATACATCGAAGATAAGCATTATTGAACGCAACCGCATTGTATTCGGCAATCACTATATCCCGGTAAGCGAGAGCTACAAGCAGGCGTTCAACGATTATGTGGCCGGCTATTCGCTGTCGGCACAGCGTGACAATCAACCGGGTGAAGATTGATGTGACGATGTCGTCATTTTTCATTAACTTTGCAGTGTAATCAAAGTTAATGTTCATTGATATGGAGCAACAGTTACGCATAAGCGCAGGAAAGAGTCTTGCTTTGTTCATTTGCTGGTGGGTGCTTTGCACTCTTCTCGGCTCGGTTATAATAGGATTGGTGGGCGCCGACGATGTTGTCAGGTTACGCTGGGCCACTGTGTTGCAGGACCTGTTCATATTCATTATGCCGGTTGCCATGACTGCATTGATAGCCGCACGCAATCCGTTGCGCTTTACGGGCGTTGACCGTTGGCCATGCGGTAGTGCCGTTGTATGGACTATGGCTGTCGTGGTTCTGGCGATTCCGGCAATGAACGTTATCGTGCAGTGGAATGCCTCGCTCACCCTGCCTGAATCGATGAGCCGCATCGAACAGGTGCTTCGCGCGAGCGAACAAGCCGCCAACGGCATGGTGATGATGCTTATGAGCGGTACATCGGTTATCGATCTCATTCTGTCGATACTTATAATGGGATGCTTGACCGGTATTGCCGAGGAGCTGTTTTTCAGGGGGATGCTGCAAAAGCTGCTTCACGTGCAGCTGCGTAACGCGCATATAGCCATTTGGGCCACTGCCGTTATATTCAGTGCCGTGCATCTTCAGTTTTTTGGCTTTGTGCCCCGCATGTTGATAGGAGCCTTTTTAGGCTATCTTGCATGGTGGAGCGGCTCTTTATGGCTTCCTGCCATGGCCCACGCTCTAAACAATAGCCTTGTCGTTATAAATCAGTGGCTTGTGAATACGGGACGGAGCAGTGTCGATGCCAATTCAGTGGGAGCCGACGGTTCGGCTGCCGACATAGCGATAGCTGCCGTAAGCCTTGCCGCAACAATCGGCGCACTCTGGTACCTGTCGTCACGTGTTTTCGGAAAGAGCCGAAAAGCGACGATTGATTAGAGCCGGCTCTTAATCGAATTTCTTGCGACGGAAGTTGAATCCGCGACCGAGATACTTTTCGCGTACAACGGGATTCTCGGCAAGCTCTTCCGATGTACCCTGAAACAGTATCTTACCCTCAAAAAGCAGGTAGGCACGGTCGGTAATCGACAGTGTTTCGGGGGCGTTATGGTCAGTGATCAGAATACCTATGTTCTTCTCCTTCAATTTATAGACGATATACTGGATGTCCTCAACCGCGATGGGGTCGACGCCGGCAAACGGTTCGTCGAGCATTATGAACTTGGGGTTGATGGCAAGGCATCGTGCGATCTCGGTGCGTCGGCGTTCACCTCCCGACAGCTGGTCGCCGAGGTTTTTGCGCACTTTCTGCAAGCGGAACTCCGCGATAAGGCTTTCAAGCTTGTCACGCTGATACTCACGTGATGTGTTGGTCATCTCAAGCACCGAGCGGATGTTGTTCTCTACGCTCAGCTTGCGGAATACCGACGGTTCCTGGGCGAGGTATCCAATGCCATTCTGGGCGCGTTTGTAAACCGGATATTTGGTTATGTTGAGGTCGTTGAGGAATATTTCACCTTCATTGGGGGTTATAAGCCCGACGGTCATGTAGAATGTGGTAGTCTTGCCCGCGCCGTTAGGCCCGAGAAGTCCCACAATCTCACCCTGCGTGACATTGATTGACACGTGGTTTACGACCGTGCGCTGACGATATTTCTTTACGAGATTTTCGGTGCGCAGCACCATTTTGCCTTCAAATAAGGTTTTTCCGGCATCGGGGTCGGTCACTTCACATGTGTTGGCATCCATGTTCTCGACTTCGATAGCGGGAGCGTCATTTACAGGTTCGTTTATCTTTTCGTCAGACATATATTGGGGTTGGCTGATATTGTTTCGTGAAATTGTCATTTGGGAAGCCTTTTCAATCGGCTTGCAATGTAGTCGGTAAGCAGTTTTATGGCCACCGTGTTGTTGCCTCCTTGGGGCACTATCAGGTCGGCCTTGCGCTTTGAAGGCTCGATGTAACGCTCGTGCATGGGCTTCAGCACTGCCTGATAACGGTCGATTACCATCTGCGGAGTGCGTCCGCGCTCTATGCAGTCACGTGCGATTACTCTTATGAGTCGGTCGTCGGCATCGGCGTCTACAAATACCTTTACATCCATCAGCTGACACAATGACGGCTGGGTGAGCACAAGTATGCCCTCGACTATGATGACATCACGCGGCTCCACATGCACGGCTTCTTTCTGACGGGTGCAGGTGAGGTAGCTGTAGGTTGGCATTTCGATGGATTTGCCCTCCTTAAGCTCGCGCAACTGCTTTTCAAGCAGTGTCCACTCGATTGATGCGGGCTCGTCAAAGTTGATTTTGCTGCGTTCCTCCATGGGAATGTGACCGGAGTCCTTATAGTAGGAATCCTGGGGAATGACAGCGACTTCGCCTGCCGGCAGACTCTTTATTATTTTGTTGACGACGGTGGTCTTACCCGACCCGGTGCCGCCGGCAATACCGATTACAAGCATTTTTTGCTACAGTATATGAGATTTTAGACACACAAAGTAAATAAAAAATCCCTTACAAGCCAAGAAAATCCTTAACTTTGCAGCATCAATCCTAATATAGATAATCAATAAACTATGATTATAGAATCGTCGTTGACCACTTTCGGTCAGTACTGCATTTTTATGTGTCGTGTATTCACTCCTCCTCAGAAGTGGAGAGTTTTCGGACGCAAGTTGTTGCAAGAGATAGGCAAGCTCGGCCTTGACTCGATTCCGTTGACGATAGTAATATCAATTTTCATCGGAGCCGTTATATGCATCCAGATGCAGCTCAACATGACATCGCCCATGATGCCTGCTTATTCGACAGGTCTTGCCACGCGTGACATCCTGTTGCTGGAGTTCAGCTCGGCGGTGTTGTGTCTTATACTTTCAGGAAAGGTGGGCTCCAACATAGCATCGGAGATAGGCACCATGCGAGTTACCGAGCAGATTGACGCTCTTGAGATAATGGGTATAAATTCGGCTCAATTCCTGGTGCTTCCCAAGATATTGGCCTTCATGTTCTTCATCCCCGTGCTGGTGGTGTTCTCGATTGCCACGGGACTGTTTGGCGGATGGTTCATAGCCGCATTTACCGACATGATTCCGGTGTCGCGTTACATATACGGAATACAGACAATGTTTGTCGAGTGGTATGTGTGGTACACTATAATAAAGGCTCTCGTGTTCTCGGTGATCATCACATCGGTGGCTTCATATTACGGATATTACGTTAAAGGCGGTGCGCTCGATGTGGGCAAGGCTTCGACAAATGCCGTAGTTGCAAGCTCGATTCTGATTCTCCTCTTTGATGTCATACTTACTACACTGTTGATGCAGTGATTGAAGTTAAGGAGATTTATAAGTCGTTTGACGGAGTTCAGGTGCTCAAAGGTGTGAGCGCGACATTTGAAACCGGTAAGACGAATCTGATAATCGGACAGAGCGGTTCGGGAAAGACCGTGTTGATGAAATCGATTGTGGGTCTTGTGCGTCCCGAGAAGGGAGAGATTCTATATGACGGCCGTGATCTGCTTCAAATGAATCGCGAACAGGTTCAGTCGTTGCGCACCGAGATAGGAATGTTGTTTCAGGGTTCGGCGCTTTTCGACTCGGAAACGGTGCTTGGCAATGTCGAGTTCCCGTTGATGATGTACACTCGCATGAGCGATGCCGAGCGCCGCGAGCGTGCTCAATTCTGCCTTGAACGCGTGGGTCTTAAGGGAGCCGACGACAAGTATCCGAGCGAGATTTCGGGAGGTATGCAGAAGCGTGTAGCCATTGCGCGTGCAATCGCACTTAATCCTAAATATCTTTTTTGCGATGAGCCTAACTCGGGACTTGACCCGAAAACATCGATTCTTATAGATGAATTGTTGAGCGACATAACGCATGAATATCAGATAACTACCGTAATCAACACCCATGATATGAACTCGGTGCTTGGAATAGGCGAGAACATCGTGTTTATCAACAAGGGTTACCGTGAGTGGGTTGGCAATAAGGAGCTTATATATGAAACGACCAACGAGGCGTTGAGTCACTTCGTGTTTGCCACCGACCTTTTCCAAAAAGTCAAAGAATACGTTATCCACAACGCACACCGATAACAAAAAGAGCCGCATCAATCAATGCGGCTTTTTTGTATCACATATTTCTCGAGTAAATCAGATTACTTCCATGTTGGATTGCAGGCGCTGGCGCACGACTTCGTAGATGATGACACCGGCGGCTACTGAAACATTTAGCGATCCAATGTGGCCGAACTGGGGTATTGACACAAATGTGTCGCATAGCTTCATGACCTCGGGCGATAGGCCAACATCCTCGGCTCCCATAACTATTGCCACGGGAACGGTATAGTCGGCCATGGTGTAGTTTATATCGGCCTTTTCCGAAGCAGCCACTACCGTGTAACCGTTATCCTTAAGGAATCTTACAGCCGATGCCGCGCTACGCTCGCGACACACGGGAATGTGCAGCAGCGCACCTGCCGAGGTCTTTACGGCATCACCGCCAACTGATACACTTCCACGCTCGGGAATGACGATGGCGTCTACTCCGGCACATTCGCATGTGCGCGCGATAGCTCCGAAGTTACGCACATCGGTTATGCCGTCGAGAACGACTATGAAGGGGAGCACACCGTCCTCATAGAGTTGAGGAACTATGTTGTCGAGGCTGTGATAGGTGACTGCCGAAAGGACGGCCACCACGCCCTGATGATTTTTGCGCGTTATCTTGTTGATGCGCTCTACGGGGACGCGCTGCGTCACAATGCCGTGGAGGCGTATCAGTTCGTTTAGCTCGTTTATAAGGTCGCCGTGCAGATCCTTCTTGATATAGACCTTGTCGATGTCCTTGCCTGCTTCGATGGCTTCCATGACGGCGCGTATGCCGAATATGTATTCATTGCGTTCCATATATACCGTGGTTTAGAGCGTTATTTTCGTTTATTTAATATTCAATAGTGACTTGGCGTTGGCCCGAGCGGCATCGTTGACTGTCGAGCCGCTCAGCATTACGGCGAGCTCGTCGATGCGTTCGTCGGTCGATAACCTTCGTATTCGGGTGTGGGTGGAGTGCTCGTCATCCTGCTTGTAGACCTTGAAGTGGGCGTTGCCTTTGGCTGCCACCTGGGGCAGATGGGTAATGGCCATGACCTGGATGTTGGCGGCTATCGACTGCATCATTGCGCCCATGCGATTGGCGACATCCCCTGAAACACCCGTGTCGACTTCATCGAATATAATCGACGGTAGTTGCATCTTGTCGGCGATTATCGCTTTTATCGACAACATGAGTCGCGAAATTTCTCCGCCCGATGCAGTGCCTCCAACCGGCATCAAGGGCTGGTTTTTGTTGAAGGCGAAGAGGAAGCGGATGCTGTCGGCTCCGGTCAATGACAGTTCGGTCGGGGTAAGTTCCACCTTTATTTGCAGATTCTTCATGCCCAGCGGCATGGCGCGTTCGCGCAGGTCGGCCTCAAAGCGGGCGGCCTCCTCGGTGCGTCGTTTCGACAGTTGTGCGGCAAGTTCCTTGGCGAGGCTCTTGGCGCGGCGAGCTTCCTTCTCAAGCTCTTCGATGGTGAACGAACTGTTTTCGAGTTCGTCAAGCCTTGCACGGAACGATTCACGCAGTTCGATAAGTTGGCCTACCGTCGACACATGGTGCTTGTGCTGCAGCGCATAGATGTCGTTTAACCGCTCTTCGATTGCGTCAAGCTCGGCCGGATCGGCGTTCAGGTCGCTGTCAAATGCACTTAGCGTGTCGGCTATGTCCTGAATTTCGATGCGTGCCGACTGCAGGCGCTCGGCGAGTGAGTCGGCGTTCTCCAGTATGCGGCCGAGAGCTTCACAGTAGTCGCCGGCCTCGCTTAAGAGCGACAGTGCGTTGGAGTTTCCGTTGAGCAGTGCGTCAAGTGCGCCGTTTATGGTCGACTTTATGTCGGTCATGTTGGATAGAATCTCGCGTTCGTGCTCAAGCTGCTCCTGCTCGTCGGCGACAAGATTCATCGCATCGAGCTGTTCGAGCTGGAAACGCGTGAAGTCCTCGTCGCTGCGGTTCTGCTCAATTTTTCGTTTGGCTTCGTGCAGTCGCTTCACTGCGCTGCGGAAAGCCGCATAACGCTTGCGATAGTCGCTCAACAGCGTGTCGTTGCCGGCCATACTGTCGATTACGCGAAGCTGAAATTCAGGCGAGGTGAGCAACTGATTTTGATGTTGTGAATGGATGTCGACAAGCTGCATGGCGACATGCGAAAGCAAGTCGAGAGTGACCGGAGAGTCGTTGATGAATGCTCGCGAGCGGCCTGCGGGGGCCACTTCACGGCGAAGGATGCACATAGTGTCGTCCCACTCGATGTCGTTGGCGAGGCAATACTCCTTCAGGGTGGGGTAGTCGTCGATTTCAAACGTGGCTTCAATTATCGATTTCTTGCCCGAGTCGCGCACAGCCTTAATGTCGGCGCGTTCGCCGAGAATAAGCGACAAGGCTCCGAGCATAATCGACTTTCCGGCACCTGTTTCACCGGTAATGATGTTGAATCCGTTGTCAAACGTTATGTCGACGGTGTCGATTAACGCATAGTTTGATATGTGTAACGATTTGAGCATTTTATTGATTTTTACCATTTACCATCGCATCAATCCGTGATGATTCGGCCGGAAAGATGTAGGATAACAATTGATGGACTCTTTTGCGTTCACTCTCAGGCGAACGGGTGTATATGTTTATAATCTCATCGAGCTTCGCGTCCTTGAACATTGGCAAGGCTATCGACATGGGTGCGGTGTCATAGACCTTCTTCATGTTGTCGATGGCGGCCGTTATGTTGGTTCGTCCTTTATCGGGACTCATCGACATCTCATCGAGCCCCTTGCGGTGATAGGTGTAGATG
>ERZ1504592.172-NODE-172-length-18820-cov-3.284945_pt1 | contig 18820 bp, 8 predicted proteins | sample MGYA00571820_ERZ1504592 | MGnify/ENA primary metagenome ERZ1504592 (study PRJEB39906, sample SAMEA3182050) | gut metagenome | biome: human; feature: gut; material: Stool; isolation source: human stools | place: Canada | collected 2012-02-22 ... | reverse complement strand
AAAAAGCAGTTGAAGCTTTCGTTTCAACTGTAACAAAGGCCCTCAAAGAAGGGGACAAAGTATCATTAATCGGATTCGGAACATTCTCTGTTGCTGAAAGAACTGCAAGAACAGGTATCAACCCATCCACAAAAGCAACGATTACTATTCCTGCTAAAAAAGTAACCAAGTTCAAACCAGGTGCTGAACTAGCAGACGCAATTAAATAATTGCTATTTTACATAAAAGGACTTAAGGAAAGGGGTGCCGGTACTAGCGCCCTTTCTTCTTCATTTTTCTATTTGAACCTATGAAACCTAAAATGACAACCTTATTTAAATGCCTGATTGGCGCCGCTGTATGCGCTTTTTCAACACAAGTTCTTCATGCAGAAGATACAAAACTACCTTATTGGAAAGATATTCAGACCGTAGCCGTCAACAAGGAATATCCGCGTACAGCTTTCATGACTTATGACAACCGGGACCAGGCACTGACCGGCGAGTATGAAAACAGCCCTTATTACAAACTACTAAACGGTACATGGAACTTTTATTATGCAGATACATACAAAGATCTGCCTGCCAACATTGAGCAACCGGATGCCAACATAGCCTGGAAGGAGATTAAAGTACCCGGCAATTGGGAGGTACAGGGCTACGGAGTGGCCATCTACACCAATCATGGATACGAATTCAAGCCCAGAAATCCACAACCGCCGCAATTACCCGAAGCCAATCCGGTCGGTGTGTATCAGCGTGATATCGAAATTCCCGCCGATTGGGATGGACGCGACATATTCCTCCGTTTGGAAGGAGCAAAATCCGGTGTATACGTGTATGTCAACGGACAGGAAGTGGGATACAGCGAAGACTCCAAGAATCCGGCAGAATTTTTAATCAACAACTACCTGAAACCCGGTAAAAACTCGCTGGTCATTAAAATATTCCGCTGGAGTACCGGTTCTTATCTGGAATGCCAGGATTTTTGGCGCATGAGCGGTATTGAACGTGATGTATTTCTGTTCTCACAGCCCAAAACTCACATCAAAGATTTCAACGTGATGTCTACGCTGGACGACACCTATAAAAATGGTATCTTCAAACTGGATGTAGACGTAACCAACCATACAGCAGGCAACAAAGAGGTAACCGTAGCATACGAATTGCTGGATGCCGCAAAGAAAGTGGTGGCAGAAGGTAACACCCCCTGTCCTGTTACAGCGGACGGGCAGAAGAGTATCTCTTTTGAAGCCACCCTCAGCAACGTCAAGACCTGGACATCAGAACACCCTAACCTGTACCGGTTACTGATATCTCTGAAAGACGGAGAAAAAACAAGCGAGATCATTCCTTATACGGTAGGTTTCCGCCGTTTCGAGATCAAACCAACCGATCAGATAGCCGAAAACGGCAAACCATACATTTGCTTGTTCATCAACGGACAACCCATCAAGCTGAAAGGCGTAAACATACACGAGCATAATCCCGAAACAGGACATTATGTTCCCGAAGAGCTGATGCGCAAGGACTTCACCCTGATGAAACAGAACAACATCAACAGTGTACGTCTCTGCCACTATCCGCAAGACCGCAAGTTCTATGAATTGTGTGATGAATATGGCATCTATGTATATGATGAAGCCAATATCGAAAGCCACGGTATGTATTACAACTTAAGCCGAGGCGGAACATTGGGCAACCATCCCGAATGGCTGAAGCCGCACATGGACCGTACCATTAATATGTACGAGCGTAACAAAAACCATCCCTCTGTAGCCATTTGGTCATTAGGAAACGAAGCTGGAAACGGTTATAATTTCTATCAGACCTATTTATGGCTGAAAGAACGCGAAGTAAAAGGGATGAACCGTCCTGTAAATTATGAACGCGCCCTTTGGGAATGGAACACAGATATGTATGTACCCCAATACCCTAGTGCCGCCTGGTTGGAAGAAATAGGCAAAAAAGGCAGCGACCGTCCCATTGCGCCATCCGAATATTCACACGCTATGGGCAATTCCAATGGTAATCTGGCAGCACAATGGAGAGCGATCTACAAGTACCCGAACTTGCAAGGTGGTTACATTTGGGACTGGGTAGACCAAGGTATTCTGGAAAAAGACGAAAATGGACGTACCTACTGGACCTACGGAGGTGATTACGGGACCAATGCACCCAGCGACGGAAACTTCCTATGCAATGGAATCGTAGCTCCGGACCGCACTCCGCATCCGGCCATGACAGAAGTGAAATATGCACATCAGAATGTAGGTTTTGAAGCCATCGACCCGGCTGCCGGCAAATTCCTGGTAAAGAACCGTTTCTACTTCACCAACTTGAAGAAGTATATGATCAGTTATACCGTAAAGGCAAACGGAAAAACAATTAAAGGCGGAAAAGTATCATTAGATATCGAACCGCAAAGCTCCAAAGAACTGGACATCAACCTCAACGGATTGAAGCCCAAGGCCGGCACAGAATATTTTGTAAATTTTGTAGTTACCACCACAGAGCCGGAACCCTTGATTCCTGCAGGGCACGATATTGCTTCCGAACAATTCCGCCTGCCCATAGAACCATTGGCTATAGCCGAACATAAAGCAAGCGGTAAGACTACCGTCAGCACGGATGGTGACGTCATCACCGTATTATCATCACGTATGCAGTTTGTTTTCAACAAGAAAAGCGGACTAGTGTCCTCATACAAAGTAAACGGTACAGAATATTTCGCTGAAGGCTTTGGTATTCAACCTAACTTCTGGCGCGCACCGACAGACAATGATTATGGTAACGGTGGGCCTAAGCGCGAGCAAATATGGAAACAGTCCAGCAAGAACTTCAATGTAGCGGATGTCACTACAGAAACAGACGGCAACAAGACTATATTAACAGCCAACTATTTACTGGCAGCAGGTAACCTGTATATCATGAAATATACCATTTATCCTGACGGAGTGGTTCATGCAGATATCACCTTTACTTCTACGGATATGAAAGCCGCCAGTACCGAAGTGTCAGAAGCAACTCTGATGGCTACCTTCACACCGGGACAGGATGCCCAGCGTCTGGCCTCTTCCAAACTGAACGTACCACGTATCGGCGTACGTTTCCGCTTGCCATCGGATATGAATCAGGTAGAATATTTCGGCCGCGGACCGGGTGAAAACTACATCGACCGTAATGCAAGTAGTTTCGTCGACCTCTACCGCACCACAGCCGACCAGATGTACACCAACAACTACGTCCGTCCGCAAGAAAACGGACACCGCACCGACACCCGTTGGGTGGAACTGAGCCGTAAAGGCGGAAAAGGTCTGTTAATACGCGCTGACAATACCATCGGTTTCAATGCACTGCGCAATTCTGTAGAGGACTTTGATTCGGAAGAAGCCATTAACCGTCCTCGCCAGTGGACTAATTTCACCCCCGAAGAGATTGCCAACCACGACGAGGCAAAGGCTAAAAATGTAATACGCCGCATGACCCACGTCAACGATATCACTCCACGTAATTTCGTTGAAGTATGTATTGATATGAAACAGCAAGGTGTAGCCGGTTATGACAGCTGGGGAGACCGCCCGCTGCCGGAACATACCCTGCCCGCCAATAAGGAATATCATTGGGGATTCACATTGATGCCGATAAAATAAAAATATCGCAAGCATTCCTTCCTTAATAAGAAGAGTGTGTCAGAACTCCGATGGCGCTATCATATAGATTGTCATCGGAGTTTCATTTCCCATCCTACATTTCAATTATAGCCTGAAAGCAAGATCAGTCTGATTTATATTTGCTAGCTTTGTACCCCAAAAATCGAACACATGGAACAACAAGGAGAAATCATACTCTACCAGCCGGATGAATCGGTGAGGATGGAAGTGCGCATTGAAGATGAAACAGTGTGGCTGACTCAGGCACAAATTGCAGAGTTATTTGAGACCAAACGCCAAGCTATTACCAAACATCTTAAGAATATATTCCAAAGCGGCGAGTTGAACGAAAACTCAGTATGTTCCATTTTGGAACTAACTGCCTCGGATGGCAAGTCATACAAAACCAAAACATACAATTTGGACGCTATCATTTCTGTAGGCTATCGTGTCAACAGCAAAAATGCCACTTTGTTCCGCCGTTGGGCAAGCCAAGTTTTAAAAGATTATTTATTAAAAGGTCATGTCATCAACCAACGCATCAGCAACCTTGAACAAAGGGTGGATGCAAAGTTTCTTTCTTATGATATGCAACTGACCAGATTAAATGAGAAAGTAGATTTTTTTGTCCGCACCTCTCTTCCTCCGGTCGAAGGAATTTTCTTTGACGGACAGATTTTCGACGCATACGCTTTCGCCACAAACCTTATCAAATCCGCCAAGAATTCCCTTATCCTGATAGACAACTATATAGATGAAAACACACTTCTCATGCTTTCCAAACGCACAACAGGAGTAGATGCCACCATCTATACACAACGAATCACACCGCAACTTCAACTAGACCTTACCCGACACAACAATCAATATCCTCCTATAAACATAAGAACCTACCGCCAAGCACATGACCGTTTTCTTATTATAGACCAATCCGACGTATATCACATCGGAGCCTCTTTGAAAGATTTGGGAAAGAAACTATTTGCCTTCTCCAAAATGGATATCCCAGCATCTATCCTCACAAAACTGCTATAAAGATGAAAGAAGCAGAACCCAATGATAAAGTCCTACTAGGCATGAGCGGAGGAACAGACAGTTCCGTAGCCGCCCTTCTATTGCAGGATGCAGGATACGAGGTAACCGGCATCACCTTCCGTTTTTATGAAAAAGGAAATGATACAGAGTATCTGGAGGATGCCCGCACTTTATGTGAACGTCTGGGCATCCCCCATCTCACATACGATGTTCGTGGCACCTTCCGGAAAACCATCATTGACTATTTCATCAACGAATATATGGCAGGTCATACCCCGGTTCCCTGTACTTTATGCAACAACTACCTGAAATGGCCTCTTTTGAAGAGAATATCCGATGAAATGGGGATCTATCACTTCGCTACAGGACATTATGTACGCCGACGCCTCATCAATGGATACTATCACATCACTACCGGTGCCGACCCGGATAAAGACCAATCCTTTTTCCTATGGGGGCTGCCACAAGAAATCCTGCAACGTATGCTTCTCCCTATGGGCAACCTGACTAAAGCCCGTGTCCGTGAGATCGCGGCAGAGCGTGGTTTTCTGAAAGCCGCCCATAAACGGGACAGTCTGGGAGTCTGCTTCTGCCCCATGGACTACCGCACATTCCTGCATAAGGAATTGCCTGAAGGAAGTATCCTACCGGGTAAATTCTTCGATGAAATGGGGAATTTTATCGCACGGCACAAAGGTTATCCTTTCTATACCATCGGCCAGCGGAGAGGATTGGGCATAGATCTTAACCGGGCTGTCTTTGTCAAAGAAATCATTCCGGCAGAAAACAAAGTCATACTGAGCGACTTGAAAGCACTGGAAAAAACAGAAATGAGACTGAAAGAATGGCGCATCACCAATCCCGCTTTATTACTAAATAAGGACGACATCATCGTCAAAATACGCTATCGGAAACAAGCAAACCGCTGCACAGTAACCCTGCAACCGGATAACACCCTGCATGTACAACTGCATGAGCCGCTGACAGCCATTGCCCCGGGACAAGCAGCCGCTTTTTATAGGGATGATGTAGTACTGGGTGGGGGCATTATCATCTAATTCCAGACACTTTCAAATCATATTTCGGCTCTCTTTTTTGCTGCTTCAAGATTTTCTTGATAACTTTCCGTCGTTTTTCACCTTCAGGTCGAGAAACCGGAAAGTGAAAATAGACATGTATCCGAATCAAACCTTAAATAGATAGAGATGAAAAGTAGAAATTATGCAGGCATATCCTTACTTGCCTCATTAGCCGCTTGTAACTCTGCAACAGCAGAAACCGTTCAAAAAAACAGTACGCAAGACCTGAAAAAGCCCAATGTTATCGTTATTCTGGCAGATGACCTGGGATATGGAGATTTAAAATGTTACGGAGCCAAGAATGTAGAAACTCCCCATGTTGACAAACTGGCATCGGAAGGCATCCGTTTTACTAATGCACATACTGTAGCCGCTACCAGCACCCCATCCCGCTACTCCTTGCTGACAGGAGAATATGCATGGCGCAGACCGGATACGGATATTGCCGCAGGAGATGTAAAAATGATTATCCGTCCCGAACAATACACCATGGCAGATATGTTTAAAAGTGCCGGATATGCTACAGCCGCTATCGGCAAATGGCATCTGGGACTAGGAGACAAGACAGGCGGACAGGATTGGAATGCTCCTTTACCAGCCGCTTTGGGTGACTTAGGCTTTGACTATCACTATATCATGGCCGCTACAGCCGACCGTGTACCTTGTGTATTTATAGAAAACGGCAAGGTAGCCAACTATGATCCGTCCGATCCTATAGAAGTGAGTTACACCAAGAACTTTCCGGGAGAACCGACCGGAAAAGATAATCCCGAACTACTGTATAACCTACATCCCAGCAACGGACATGACATGTCCATCGTCAATGGCATCAGCCGCATCGGATTTATGAAAGGGGGTGGAAAGGCACTTTGGAAAGATGAGAACATTGCCGATTCCATCGCCGTTCATGCCATCGATTTTATCAAACAGCATAAAGACGAGCCTTTCTTTATGTATTTTGCGACCAATGATGTACACGTTCCCCGTTTTCCTCATGACCGCTTCCGTGGAAAGAATCCTATGGGACTACGCGGAGACGCAATCGCCCAATTCGACTGGACGGTAGGCCAGCTGATGGAAACATTGGACCAACTTGGACTAACTGAAAACACGCTGATTATTCTATCCAGCGACAATGGTCCGGTTGTAGATGACGGATATAAGGACAAGGCAGAAGAGCTGTTGAACGGACATACACCTTCCGGTCCATGGAGAGGGAACAAATACAGCGCTTTCGAGGGTGGAACAGCCGTTCCGGTCATCGTCCGCTGGCCACGGAAGATAAAAAAGGCAGGAGACTCGGACGTATTAATGTCACAGATTGACTGGCTAGCCTCTTTAGGAGCTTTGGTCAACGCCAGATTACCTAAAGGCAGCGCTCCGGACAGCTATGACCGTTTAGGGAATTTGATAGGAACCGATAGGACAGACCGCCCATGGATTGTGGAACAATCCATGAACCACACGTTGTCCGTCCGTACCAAAGACTGGAAATACATTGAACCGAATGATGATCCGACCACTTTCATGAAGGCAGAAAAAATAGAGACCGGAAACCTGAACGTCCCCCAGTTATATGAAATGGAAAAGGTGAGCGAACAAGAGAATGTAGCAGAAAAGTATCCTAAGAAAGTATTTGAGTTGCAGACAATTCTGAGGCAAGTACGCAATAAGAGAATAAAGATGTAAACAGGACTCATCCAATAAGAGGATATTTCAAAAGTTCGAAGTAACTATCAAATGTTCCACCGTAGGGGCAGACCCATGAGTCCGCCCCTACAACATAACGACAACAAAAATCACTTTTAACACATTTACATAAAGTACAAAAACATTCCGTCACAGCAACTCACTCATTACCAATCACTTTCTGTGTAATAGTCTTTCAAATCCTCCTCAATCGGTATGCCGGTGGCGAAATAAATCTGCTTCGGGGATTCTCTCGGACAGAATGTAAAATCACCCCCTCGTTACCTCCCGGCAACTCGTAGGCATCATAAGAACCTATTCTCATCTTATCTTCACCTCACTCCATTTAATATTTCACCAAGGTGAAGCAATTATTCCACCTAGGTGAAAGCGGCTGTTCACCTAAGTGAAGCTAGCTCTTCACCTTAGTGAAGCAACGAACGCACCCGAACAAAAATACGCCTTATGACGCTCCCCTGTAAAGGAACAACCGTAGCTATGACACAGGAATTAGAACAACCGATATCCGTCAAACCAGATTTGGCAGCAGAAAATGGCAAACCGTTTCAAGGGGATTTAGAATGTATTTGCACAACATATCACTGATTTACAGCAAAATGCTGCGCATAATCCAAGATGATAATATACGTATAATCAAAAAAAACTCCCTTGGTACAACCAAGGGAGGCAGGTATACATTTCCTTTAAAAGTTCCGGATGCAGTTGGGATTATAAAGCAGCCCTTCGGCTGCTTTATGTTTCTCTATCCTCTGTGTTAGTATTTAAAGGAATGATTCATCTTTTACTTATTACTTGCCTTAACAAACTTATAAAGCACGAAAGTCTTCGGCGCCATCTCTACATTCAGTACATTACCCTCAACCGTAGCAGCACTTTCTTTCGGAGTGATGACATTCGGATGCTCTACCGTGTTATCTTTATCCAAATCGGCAGACTGGAGTGTGATGCATTTACCTTCCACAAGTTTATCACTCTTCTTCAACCCGTTGAAAGTCAATGATACTGGCTGTGTCTGCTCCGAAGTATTGGCAATTTTCACGATATAAGCCTTTTCATCCTTATCCCATACGGCACTGGCAAACAGACCATCCTGTCCCTCCTGACCACTCACAGCTTTTTTATCCATAGTCAGGGGCAACACATGAGTACCTTTGTTATGAGCATAAAGCTGCTGCACATAGTAACTACAAGTACGAACCGAGTTCAGATTGTCAAACCAGATCAAATCCGGACGCCATTGCCATCCTTCCACATGGGCAAACAAAGGCGCATAAGTAGCCATGTGCACCACATCAGCATTCCGTTCCAGTCCGGTCATGAACGCAGCTTCCATTAAAGCAGCGTTAAAATGGTTCCATTTCTTGCCTTTGCCATGGCAGGCATATTCTCCAGCAAAGACCTTCGGTCCTTTGCGGTCGTAATTGTCATAACGGTTGCCTTGTGCCAGGAACCAGCTTTCGGGACGATAGAAATGCTCATCCACCAAATCCACTTTCAGATTTTTCATTTCCGGCCATAAGTAATCAAAGTCTTTACCTTCAGACTGAGGTCCCGAACTACCAACAATCTTGATTTCAGGATGAGCCTTACGAAGCACCTCGACAAACTGTTTCAGACGTTCCGGATATTCCGGTCCCCATTGTTCGTTACCAATGCCCAAGAATTTCAAGTTAAAGGGAGCAGGGTGTCCCATATCCGCACGAACTTTTCCCCAAGTACTTGTGACATCGCCATTAGCAAACTCAATCAGGTCTAATGCATCCTGTATATACGAATCAAGCTTTGACAGGCTGACCTGCTGGTCGGGGTCATTCTGATACTGACATATCAATCCGCAGTTCAGAATAGGCAGCGGTTCGGCGCCTATATCCTCCGACAACTGGAAATATTCAAAGAAGCCCAGTCCGTAGGTCTGGAAATAATCAGGGAAGAAACGATGCTTGAACGTATAATGCCAGCGGTTTTCATTCAACGGGCGATTCTCTATCGCACCTACTGTTTTTTTCCATTCGTAACGGGTAGCCTCATCCGTACCTTCTACAATACAGCCGCCGGGAAAACGGAAAACACCGGGTTTGATATCATATAAAGCCTGCACCAAGTCTTTACGAAGACCGTTCTTACGCTCTTTCCAAGTATCTACAGGGAAAAGAGAAACATGTTCCAGATCCACCGTTCCCGCACTTTCAAGGAAAATACGAAGATGAGCCTTGGGCTCCGTTCTCGGCGATTTCAATATCACCTCATATTGTTTCCAATCCTTCGAATTCACTATCAGTTCTTTTGACTCAAAAGCCTGACGTTCCTCCATCGTATCATTCTTGATCAATTCAATACGAAGTTTCTGGTCCTCACCACGTGCCCATACGGAAAAGCGATACTCAGCCCCTTCCTTGACACCTATGCCGAAGAAACCTTCGTTTTCAATTCCTGTGTGCTTTTCCCTGTGTCCGGAATTACCCAGACGGACGTAATGCGGATTTCGCTCGAACGGCCCATCGTCCATCAAGGTCACATTGCCGAAAATATTCCAACCCATAAAACGTTGTGGGAATTCAAATGAACGGTTCTTTATCAGTTCGGCATACAAGCCTCCGTCCGCCCCATAATTAATGTCCTCAAAGAACAAACCATACATGGTTGGTTGTATTTCCGCACCTAATTTATTAGTCTGCACGACCATGTTGTGCGCATTCTGTGCATGTAGCGCTACTCCGGCAGCAAATACCCATGCTGTGAATAGAGTTCTGTGTAATTTCATGATAGTAATATTATTGATTTTTATTAGTCAATTCTCTTTCCCCACACAGAATGCCCTTGAGCATCCAGGCCGGTAAAAAGAATGGTTTCTGTTTCATTTTCCCAATCGTGTCCGGCAAAGATAATCAAATTGTTAATATCTTCTGTGGCTGTTTTTATAGTAAGAAGTTGTTTTTTAACATTAAAATCCCAAGTTGCATCTCCAACACTGCCATCTGCTTCCAAAACAACACGGGCAGATAACGCCTGCTCCCCATTTCGCAAGTCCCCTTCACCCCACAATATTTGTCCAGCTTCCAAACTACGTTCCAAAGGCGGTTCCTGAATACGGATAATTTCCCACTCACCTACCAAATCTTCTTTAGTGAAAGAACGTGGAGCAGTACCTGCATAGCGTTCGGGAGAAACCACAGGCCATCCATTCACCGTAAAGAACACTTCGCGCACATGCAAATCCATCAACTGGTTCTGGGGGGAAAGCCGTCCCTGATGGACCATAAAATAACGGCCGTCACCGGCATCAATAAGACCGCAATGAGCCGTTCCCGCCCATCCCGGATGATTTTCGAAGCGGTAAGGAGCTGTCAATATAGGAACATTATTCGTTGTATCTTTTATATCCTCTCCGTAGAAATCCACAAAAGGTCCTTCGGGAGAACCGGAATAAGCGACACGTACATTATAGGTAGTCATCAGCGGATCGTAGGATGTAAACAGATAATATTTGCCAAGTTGGGGTTGATACATGATTTCCGGCGCTTCCAAGTTATCTTTCCGGTAATTGGCCCGGCGTGCTATCAAGTGCCCATGATCCTCCGGCTGCATAGTCATTCCTGTTTCGGGATTCAGTTCCACACAGTACAGACCACCGAAATAAGAGCCATAGTGCATCCACCACTTTCCGGTTTCCGGATCCTCAACCACAGAAGGGTCTATGGCATTCATCGCATCCCCTTCTCCTGTCTTAACCACACACCCTTTCTGTATCCAGGGACCTTCGGGAGAATCCGACTCGGCCATACCGATATAGGATGTATTCCTGCCGAATGCCGAAACACAATAATACAAACGATAAATACCCTGATAAGGCATCAGATAAGGAGCCCAGATATTAGTCGCCCCTTTTCCCTCCGCCTGACTATGAACCCATTCTATAGCCGGAGCAGGAATCTCGGGAAAAGCCCAGCCCACAAAATCCCAATGTACCAAGTCTTTTGATTTGCGTACCTGGACAAAACCCAGAGGCACATTCTTCTCTTTCGCCTCTTTCCGGTTCTCAGCAAAAATAGCATCGGTAGAATACAGATAATAAGTATCTCCTATTTTTTTACAAGCCGGGTCGTGTACATTATATGTTCCCCACTGCTTGTAATTCTCCATAGATGAAAGAGCGGTATAATCATCAGCCCAAGGATTGGGAGAAGGGACAGGCACGAAAGCCGTAGGTGCACTGCATGATGCCAATACCCCTACGGCCAACAGGCCTAAACCGACCAACCTATTTATTATTAACCTTTTCATGTCCATGAATAATCTTTGAGGGAAAAATTGCTGTTTCATAGTATTTTTTTATTATGTGACCATTTGCTAATGTACTAATTTGCCAATGACATGCGGCATATAACGCAGCCAACTGTCACATTGACTAACTATTATTAATGCAAATATAACTGCAATCAAAAGCTCGCCAGGTGGACAATATCGCTTAAAGGGTGGACATTTGTGCAGCAGAGGGATAAAAATGATTTATTTGTTTTTGAGGAAAAACGAAAAGGTATATCTTTGTATAAGTAACGGTATATTCTTACGTCATTAATGAACAACACACTATGAAAAAACATTGTTTTCTATTCGCTCTGTTCATCTTTTTATCTAGTCTGTATATGCAAGCTGAAGGAACAGCCGGAAAATGGTCCGAACGTTATAATTTCACTGCCATTACGATGGATGAAGGACTGCCTCACAACTTTGTGGATGATATATTGAAAGACAGTCAGGGCTTTTTATGGATCGCTACCCGCGGGGAAGGAATCGCCCGTTATGACGGTTATGAATTCACCGCCTTCCATATGGGAAACACCCGTATCAAGCTACGAAGTAACTTTATAAACAAACTGTGTGAGGATAACTTCAAGCGTATTTGGGCTGTCAGTGAAATGGGTATTGACATACTGGATATACAAACCATGCAGACAGTACAAGTCACTGATATGAAAGACAAACTTATTTCACTGTGTAACCGCCCCTCTCATCTTATTCTCCATAGCAAAGCGGGAAATATTTGGGTTTGTTCGGAAAACAATTTATTCAAAATTACCTTTGACAAACAAGGAGATATAAAACAAATTATTAAAACATGCGAAGTACCGGCAGGAGAATCCATCCGGACTATTTGTGAAGTAGAAGACTATCTCTGGATAAACTACAAAGACGGTATCTACCGCATCAAAGAATCGGCTATGGAAGTACAGGAACCCACATTCATTTCATCTGCCCTTCAATTACCCGGTGTGTCCATACAAGTAATCTGCCGGAAAGAAAATGAAATTTGGATTGGCAGCGCACAAGGCCTTTTCCGATACAATATGGATACGGAACTGATGAAGCATTATATGTATGATCCGAATGACAATAGTTCGCTTTCCCAAAACTTTATCACAGACATAGCAGAAACAGGAGAACATACCATGCTGGTTGCCACCCTAAAAGGTATAAACCTTTATAATGCGTTGACAGACAATTTTGAGCGGATAAATAAAGATACCGGAGAAGGAGAAATCGTACAAAACACATTAAACTGTGACTTCGTAAACTGTCTGCTGACCGATGGTGATATTATCTGGGTAGGCACCGAAGTGGGAGGTCTGAACAAGATGAGCCGCCGGATGCTGTTCGTACAAAACTATTATCATACTCCCGCCATTCCCGGAAGTCTTTCCCAAAATCCCGTCAATGCCATTTATGAAGACCCGTCGGGTGTTTTATGGGTAGGAACCGTAGAAGGAGGTTTGAACCGGCGGGCTCCCGGCAGCAACACTTTTGAGCACTATACTACCGATGCACCCGCCCACCTAAGCCATAATACCGTCAGTTGCTTTACCAGCGATAACGATGGAAGACTTTGGATGGGAACTTGGGGAGGAGGCATAGGATGGATAGATATGAAAAATCCGCAGAACAAACAATTTCACCACATAGAAATACCCGAATGCGGAGACTTCTCATGGGGATGGGCCGGAAGTATCTGCTATGACCACTTGAATAATGCCATCTGGGTAGGAACCAGTATCAATATCTATGTTTACGATTTGAAAACACAAACGCTCACCGAACCATTCAAGGGCATGAACCTAGGTGGAATTGAAGGTTGTACAGGATACTACATAGATAAGGATAACCACCTGTGGCTGGGACTTACAGAAGGACTTTGCCGAATAGATTTAAGCAGTTTGAAAACCCCTAGACTGATTTATCAACTCTGGAGGATCAAGCTAGACGAACCGGAGTCAAAGTTAAAGGAAAGGGTAACCTACATCACCCAGTCTAAAGACGGAACCCTTTGGATAGGCAGCAACGGATATGGTTTCTACAAATCCTCACCAACAGAAAACGGAGAATATACCTTCCGCTCCTTCACCACCGAAGACGGACTGATAAACAACAGTGTCCGCTGCATATCGGAAGATAAAGAAGGGTATCTTTGGATTACCACCACCAACGGACTCTCCCGCTTCAATCCTAACAACAACAGCTTCTTTAACTATACCCGGAAAGACGGGCTATTATCCAACCAGTTCTATTGGAACGCAATATGCCGTGCCGCCAATGGAGATTTATATATAGGAAGTACCAAAGGACTGTCTGTGGTCAAGCCGGTCATAGATATAAACCCGAAGGAAGCTGTTCCCTTGGCGTTTACCCATGTCCGTGTGGCAAATAAAGAGCGATTGTACACAAACGGTACCTTACAGTTACACGAACGCGACAAATCTCTCTATATTGAATTTGCCGCATTGGATTATGATGCATCGACATTTGCCAATTATTATTACCGCTTGAAAGGATTTGACGACAAATGGATAAAAGTACCGGCCAACAGACGACAAGCCGCCTATACCAATCTGCGTCCCGGCAACTATACTTTCGAACTGCGTTATGCACCCGACGGCAAACAATGGCTGGAAGAAATGGCAGAACTCCACATTGCCGTATCACCTTATTTCTATAAAACCATCTGGTTCATTCTGTCCATATTGGTTCTTCTATCTTTCCTTATATATAAGGTATTATCATGGAGGCTTCGTTCGTTAAAAGAACAACAAGAAATACTCCACATCAAAGTAGAGGAACGTACCCGTGAACTGGAAGAACAGAAAAAACTGCTTTCCACTCTGGCAAGCGAGCTCTATCGTCAAAACCAACTATTAAAACAGCAAAACGAAAAAATAACCAAACAAAAAGGGCAACTGATCCAAATGTCAAAAAAGGTGCAGGAATTGACGGTTGACAAACTCGCCTTCTTCACCAATATCACCCATGAATTCCGTACTCCGTTGACATTAATCGTAGGACCTATAGAAAGAGCATTGAAACTAAGCTACAATCCTCAAGTCATTGAACAATTACATTTTGTGGAGCGCAACTCAAAATACTTGCTCTCACTGGTCAACCAATTAATGGACTTCCGCAAAGTAGAATCAGGGAAAATGGAAATTGTCCGCAACCCGGGCAATTTTGCCAAATTACTCAATGAACTACTAGTACCCTTCGACGCATATGCTTCCGAAAGAGGAATAACCATCGAACGTCGCTTCCGCCTTCCTTCATGTGAAATAATGTACGATGAGGATGCCATGCATAAAGTGATTGTCAATTTAATAGGAAATGCTTTGAAATTTACCCCCAAAGGAGGACAAATTACCATCTATGCCACCCCCCTCCGCCAGGAAGAGCAGGAAAAGTTATTCATCTGTATTCGGGATACAGGACCAGGACTTCCCGAAGAAGAGATAGACAAAGTATTCAACCGCTTCTACCAATCACAAAATAAGACGCATTCCTCTATCAACGGACAAAGCGGGACTGGAATCGGTCTCTATCTATGCAAACGAATTGTCCAGTTGCATGGAGGTTCAATTTGTGCCAAGAATAATCAGAGCAAAGGATGTTCTTTCCGTATTTTACTTCCTTTGCAATATGCCGATGCGGACAGTCTGCCCACACCAACAGAGCAAGTTAAAGAACCGGTCGACTCTCCGATGACATTGCAACCTGCCACCAATGGAAAACTGACGATTCTGGTAGTAGAAGACAACAAAGATATGCGCGACTATATCCGTTCCATTCTGGCCGAATATTATAACGTGCTCGAAGCATCCCAAGGTGAAGAAGCATTGACTGTGCTCCAATCCCAGAACGTGGATTTCATAGTCAGTGACTTGATGATGCCTGTCATGGATGGTATGGAACTGTCCCGCCGGGTAAAATCCAATTTTGCCATCTCGCATATCCCCTTCCTGATGCTTACGGCCAAAACATCCAACGAATCGCGCATTGAAAGTTTCCGTATAGGTGTAGACGAGTACCTTTTAAAACCATTTGATGACACTTTGCTGCTGGCCCGGATATCCAATATACTGGAAAACCGCAAACGTTTCCAACAAAAGTTCTCATACAGTATGGACGTGGATGCACTGAATATCGAAAAAGAATCCAGTGACAAGAAGTTCCTGGACAAAGCAATGCAGATTGTGAAAGAAAACTATAAGAACTCTTATTACGAAATAAGCGATTTCATCGAAGCAATGGGGGTAAGCAAAAGTTTGATGAACAAAAAAATGCAAAATCTGACGGGACAGTCTGCCGGACAATTCATGCGTAACTACCGGCTGAATCTTGCGCGGGAACTTATTATCCGTAACCGTCTGACGCACAATATGAATATATCTGAGATAGCATACGAAGTAGGATTCAATGATCCCAAATACTTCACACGCTGCTTTACAAAACATTTCGGAACAACCCCCAGTTCGATGATGGAGAATGGAACCGACTGACTTATTCCAGAGCGTAAAATGAACGGATTGTATACCATAAATGCTCCGTTTTTCTACGCTCTCGTCTTGCTAAATAAATTATCTTTGCCCTACATTATAATAGCATATTTAATACCCATGAAAAAACAATTTATGACTTGGCTGCTTGCCATCACTACAATGTCAGCTTTTGCCCAACAAGCTACAGTTACAGGACCCGACTCCTTTTTAAGAGTAAATGTATCCGTAAAACAAGGCATCCCCGTTTATTCAGTCACCTATAAGGACAAGACCATCCTGGAAGATTCACCTTTAGGTTTCATTGCCAATGTGGGGGACTTCAGCCGGGATATGACTTTCACCGGACAAAAAGAGAATAAAATAGATAAAACCTATACACAAGACCGTATCAAACAATCACAAATTCATTATCAAGCCAATGAACTTACATGCACCTTTACCAATAAAGAAAAGAAAAATATAAATATAATATTCCGCGTAAGCAACAACGATATTGCTTTCCGCTACGAAATGCCCAAATATGGCGATACAGGAAGCATAGTGATAGAAAAAGAAACGACAGGTTTTGACTTCCCATCCTTCACCACTACTTTCCTGTGCCCGCAAAGTGACGCCATGATAGGTTGGAAACGCACCAAACCCAGCTATGAGGAAGAATATAAGGCTGACGCTCCTATGAATGTACGTTCACAATATGGGCACGGTTACACATTTCCTTGTCTGTTCCATGTAGGAGAAAATGGCTGGGCACTTATCAGTGAAACCGGAATAGACAGCAAATACTGTGGCTCACACTTAAGCGATGCTACTGCCGACGGACTTTATACCATCGCTTTCCCCATGCCCGAAGAAAACAACGGTAACGGCACGGCATCTCCCGGCCTTGCATTGCCCGGTTCCACTCCCTGGCGTACTATTACTGTAGGCGAAAACCTAAAGCCGATTGTAGAGACAACGATTCCATGGGATGTCGTGGAACCTCTTTACCCAACGGAGCATACATACAAAATGGGACGCGGAACCTGGAGCTGGATACTTTGGCAAGATGGAAGCATCAATTTCGATGACCAGAAAAAATATGTAGACCTCGCCGCCGCCATGGGATATGAATATGTATTGATAGACAACTGGTGGGATACCAACATCGGCCGTGAACGTATGAAAGACTTCATAGACTATGCACACAGCAAGAAGGTTGATGTATTTTTATGGTATAGTTCCAGCGGCTACTGGAATGATATAGTGCAAGGTCCTACCAATTATATGGACAATCCCATTATCCGTAAAAAGGAAATGAAATGGCTGCATAATATAGGAGTAAAAGGAATCAAAGTAGACTTCTTCGGAGGTGACAAGCAGGAAACCATGCGTCTGTACGAAGCCATCCTGAGCGATGCGGATGATCATGGACTGATGGTCATTTTCCACGGCTGTACCCTTCCTCGCGGATGGGAGCGTATGTATCCTAATTATGTAGGAAGTGAAGCCGTGCTCGCATCGGAAAACCTGATTTTCCAACAACATTTTTGCGATGAAGAAGCATTTAATGCCTGTCTACATCCATTTATCCGCAACACCATCGGTTGCATGGAGTTTGGTGGCACATTCCTCAACAAACGCCTCAACCGCAACAATGACGGCGGAAGCATACGCAAGACCACTGATGTATTCCAACTGGCAACAGCCGTTTTATTCCAAAATCCTATTCAGAATTTTGCGTTGGCGCCTAATAACCTGACCGATGCCCCTCAAGTTTGTTTGGATTTCATGAAGCAAGTTCCCACCACATGGGACGAAACAAGATTCATTGACGGCTATCCGGGCAAATACGTAGTACTGGCACGCCGGCATGCCGATCAATGGTATATAGCCGGAATCAATGCACAAAAAGAACCGCTGAAATTAAAGTTGAACCTTCCCATGTGTACTAAAGGAGATAAAGTGATGCTTTATCAGGTCGATAAAAAACTAAATCCTCACGCTGAAGAGATAACATTAAAAAGGAATGATGAAGTCAGCATTACGATGCAGGCGGAAGGAGGATTTTTACTTGTGAAATAATTCCTTTCAGAGAATTGTATTTTATCCCTCATGTAGCCGGACAGTCCTTCATCAGGTTGTCCGGCTACATGATTTTTTATAAAAAAGCCTTCTCCTGAGCCTATCTCACCGCCTCCAAAAGACATAAACTATAAGCGAAATAAATACATTTTTTCCCATTATTCATTCGTCCACCCTATAAAACCGTTTGTCCACCCCTGTTTACGGCATAAATTTTACTTTTGTCATGCAATCGGTACTCAACTTTCGGAAGAGACCCCTGCTTTTAAAATTTAATCCTAATCTTAAATATTATGAAGAATAGCTCCAGCATATTTATAAACTCTGTGGTTTGTCTACCTAGAGTATTCAACATTGGATTGTACAATAATCCAACATCTCAATTCAATATATCAGCAACAATTTAATCTACTAATTTAATACTTAAAAAAATGAGGAAACATTTATTATTTTCCGTAATGCTTAGTCTGTGTGCTATGGGTGCTGTC
>ERZ1504592.168-NODE-168-length-19356-cov-3.762344_pt1 | contig 19356 bp, 12 predicted proteins | sample MGYA00571820_ERZ1504592 | MGnify/ENA primary metagenome ERZ1504592 (study PRJEB39906, sample SAMEA3182050) | gut metagenome | biome: human; feature: gut; material: Stool; isolation source: human stools | place: Canada | collected 2012-02-22 ... | reverse complement strand
ATGCAGGAAAGTGGGGCGATACCGGCCTTTTTTAGTCAAAAATGCGATAAATCCCGGATATTTTGCGACACACCGATACTTTCCATCCGCATTTAGCGCATAACATTCAGAGGTCGTAGTCGATCGGATGCCAATGTTGGTTAAGGATACGTATTTGCGTGATAAGATGTTTTTGGTGGGGCGGTGGGGAGTAGAACACGTAATTTTTTGTAACTTTGTCATAATAATTTAAATGGTTATGACCCAAACGGACAACAACACAACCCCCAAGCGCCCTGACACTTCGCTGTCAAAGGGATTAAGCGCATTCATCAAGAGCAAGTCGTTTATAGGTTTCGTCATTTCGGTTGCCGTACTCGCAGTGCTTTCGTTGGTTTATTTCTATCCCGATGCAATGCAAGGCAACGAGCTGCGTCAGCATGACATGCAGCAGGGTGCTGCAATAGGCCATGAGGTGCAGGCCTATACCGAGGCTACCGGTGAGGCTTCGCGATGGACCAACTCCATATTTTCGGGTATGCCCAACTTCCAGATTGCGCCATCGTATCCGTCCAACGATCTGATGTCATGGATTGGCGACCTCTACACACTATGGCTACCTTCGCCGGCCAATCTTATATTCGCCATGATGATGGGATTTTTCATCCTGCTTCTGGCCATGAAGGTTAAGTGGTATCTTGCCTTGCCCGGTGCCATAGCTTACGGATTCTCGTCCTATTTCTTCATCATAATCGGTGCGGGTCATATATGGAAATTCATAACGCTCTCCTATATACCTCCCACAATCGCGGGTATAGTGCTGTGTTACAGGGGGCGTTATCTCGCGGGCGGCGCGTTGGCGGCGTTGTTTGCAATGCTCCAGATTGCCGGCAACCACATCCAGATGTCCTATTACTTCATGTTTGTTGTCGTGGGATTTGTGGTGGCCTACGCCGTTATACTGTATCGCCGTCACAATATTTCGCAATGGGTCAAGGCTACGGGCGCTCTTGCAATCGCGGCTGTGCTTGCTGTTGCTGCCAACAGTCCGAGCCTATACAACACCTATGAATACTCGAAGGAAACCATGCGCGGCAACCACAGCGAGTTGTCGGGCGAAGGTAACGCTTCGGCCGTGAATGCCGGAGGTGGACTTAACAAGGACTACATAACGGCGTGGAGCTACGGAAAGAGCGAAACGTTCACTCTGCTCATACCCAATGTCAAGGGCGGTGCCACGATAAAGCCCGAAAAGGGAGGCAACAAACTGCTGTCGCTTTACGATGTGGATGCCACTCAGGACCTGGTAAGGTCGGGACAGCTTCCCGGCGAAATGGCCTCGGCGCTTCAGCAGATGCCGCAATATTTCGGTGACCAGCCCATGACCAACGGCCCAGTCTATGTGGGTGCGCTGCTTATGGCCTTATTCCTGCTCGGATGCATAATCGTGAAAGGCCCCATAAAATGGATGCTGGTGATTGTCACGATCATATCAATCGCCTTGTCGTGGGGACACAACATGATGTGGCTTACCGACCTGATGATCGACCACTTCCCGATGTATAACAAATTCCGCACGGTGGCAAGTATTCTTGTCATAGCCGAATTTACCATACCGCTGCTTGCCGTGCTGGCTCTGCAGCAGGTGATAGCCAACCGTGACAAGTGGCGCGAATACAGGATACCGTTGCTTGTATCGTTCGGATTGTGCCTGCTTGTGTGTGCGATAGGCATAATCGCTCCGGGCACATTCGGCTCCTACCTGAGCGCACAGGAGCATGACTACTATGTGGCATCGGGCATGGCGATGCAGTATCCTCAGCTTTTTGCCGCGATAGAGAAGGTGAGAATGTCGATGGTGTCGTCAGATGCGTTACGCTCGTTTATCGTCATCGGCATAGGCGCATCGTTGCTGCTGTTGTTCTTCAAGGATAAAATCAGTGCGAAGGTGCTGTGCATTGTGCTCACCGTAGTGATTGTGGGCGACCTCTACATGGTCGACAAGCGTTACATCAATAGCGACAGCTTCCTGCCTCGTCAGCTTGCTCAGGGCGATCCGTTCCCCCTCACACAGGCCGACCGACAGATTCTCGCCGACACGACAATGAACTACCGCGTGATGAACATTCCGCAATTCGGTGAGGCTGCGCCCTCCTACCACCATAAGATGATAGGCGGTTATCATGCCGCCAAGCTTACGCGCTATCAGGACATGATCGACCGTCACCTGATAAAGTTCCAGGGCGGTGATGTGAGCGAGGCCGACATGAATGTCCTCAATATGCTCAATGCGCGTTACCTCGTGATGAGTGACGATGAGGTATATGTCAATCCCGATGCTCTCGGTAACGCATGGTTTGTCGACAAGGTTATGTATGTCGACGGTGCCGATGCCGAGATGGCCGCTCTCGACACCATAAATCCCGCCGTTACGGCAGTGTCCGACGCAAAGTTCCGTGACATACTGGGTGCGGATGTCCCCGTAAAGCAACCGGGCGATACCATATTTGAAACCACCTACGCTCCCAATCGCCTCACCTATCATGCACAGTCGGGCAAGGGCGGTGTCGCAGTGTTCTCGGAGGTCTATTTTCCGTGGGGATGGAAAGCGTGGATTGACGGTGAGCCCGCCGACATAGCGCGTGTCGACTACCTGTTGCGAGCCATGAGAATACCGGCGGGAACCCATGAAATCAAGATGGAGTTTGACCCCGAGTCGCTTCATGTGACATCGTCGCTCGCCTACGTGTCAATAATCATAATCTATATAGCTGTGGTGGCGGCAGCCCTGCTCGGTATAATTGGATTGTCGCGTCGTAAGGAGGACGATGAATCTTAAGCGATACTACACGGCATTTAACCGCTACAAGCGCAGCAAGGGATTCGGAATCCACTCGCCGTTTGCTTTCTCCTTCGTGCTTCAGGTGCTCAGGGAGCGGTGCCCTTACTATGCCTACGACGACATTTCGTCGCGGCGCAAGCTTGCGTTGTCGCTTGCTGCGGATGTCGCGCGACATCCGCGCATAATATCGCTCAAGAATGCGAAGATGCTGTTTCGCATCGTGTGTTACTTCAATCCGCGTGTCATGCTGCAGATAGGCACATCCTACGGTGTGTCGACAACGGCCATGCTCGATGTCGACAGCCGGTCGAGGCTCATCATATACACCGGTGACAACCCGCACCGTGACATATACGACAAGGTGACGGCCGACTATAAGGAGCGCATCCGGGAGGCGGCGACGGCCGATGAGGCCATTTCGCACTACAGGGCCGTGAGCCAAGGTGACGGTGTCAGGTTCATGGTGGTGAACTCGGTCGACAGCGACATGACGCGTGAAAGCGTGCTGCGATATGCCGGTGAGGTGCTCGACGGCGAGGGTGTGGTGGCTATGCGAAATCTGTCGCGTGACGAGCGGATGGCGACACTGTTCAATGAACTGGACTCGTCGCTTGCCCACGGCATGACATTCACCAACGGGCGCATAGCCGTTATAGTAGGCTACAGGCATCTGCCCCGACAGAGTTTCTCGTTATGGTTTTAAGAATGATGTGACATGGCTGTCCGCTCGATAAATGACATAGAGGCTGTACTTGCATCCTATGACGCCTACATTATGCTTGAACGCGGATTGAGCGAAAACACCCGCAGCTCCTACCGTGACGACATAGACAAGCTTGTGAAATATCTTGCCGAGGAGGGAAAGCGGTTGAGCGGCGTGACGCTTGACGATCTGCAGGCTTTTATTGCCGACCTGCACGACCTCGGTATCGCTCCGGCATCGCAAGCACGTATTATATCGGGGATAAAGTCGTTTTTCCGCTACCTTAAGCTTGAAGGATACATTGACGAAAATCCGGCTCTGCTGCTTGAGAGTCCGCGGCTTGGGCGTCACCTGCCCGAGGTGCTGACCGTCGACGAGATCGACGCAATGGAGTCGTGCATCGACCTTGGCTCCCCCGAGGGGCAGCGTAACCTTGCCATTATGGAAACTCTCTACGGCTGTGGATTGCGCGTGAGCGAATTGGTCAATCTCGACCTCTCGCATCTGTTTCTCGACGAGGGTTACATCGTTGTGCGCGGAAAGGGCAGCAAGGAGCGCATGGTTCCCATATCGGATGTCGCCATGCACCATATACGCCTCTATCTTGAGCAGCGCGCCGACATGGATATAAAGCCGGGCGAGGAGAACATCGTGTTTCTGAACCGACGGGGGCGCAGGCTCACGCGTGTAATGATATTCTACATTGTCAAGAGGCTGTGTGAGCTGGCCGGAATAAGGAAGGAGATAAGCCCCCACACGCTGCGTCACTCATTTGCCACACACCTGCTTGAGGGCGGGGCAAAACTCAGGGCGATTCAGCAGATGCTCGGACATGAATCGATTGCTACGACAGAAATATACCTGCATCTCGACCGCTCGATGCTGCGTGACGAGATACTCGCCCACCATCCGCGCAACCGCAGGTGACGCATCACAACATTCCCTGCTCGACGAGTACGCACACACGCTCGATTATCGCATCGTCGGAATCCTTGTCGGGGTTGTAGCCCGCCTTTAGGTTGACACCGAAGAACTTGCCGAACGTTTGCCAAAATCCGGCACGGAATGTGCCGAGAAATGCTTTCAAAATAGAGTAGCTGCTCTGGTTGGTTTCGCGGTTTATAAGTTTTACGAGCATTTTTCCCTGGGAGCGCGTGAATTTCTTCAGCACGGGCTTGTATTGGTTGAATACCTCCTTTTCCATGCGCGTAAGGTGATCCTCACGCTCCTTCTGGGTGGGGAATGTTTCGATGTATTCGTAGGTTTCAAGAAGGGTTTCGGCTATGAGCTTGGCGTAGGGGAGAGTGCGCTTCACGTCACGCACCGTGCGCCAATAGAACTGCTCCTGCTTCTTGTTCTTGAACTTCAGGGGCGGATAGTAGGTGATGTTGTTGAGCACAACCATCAGGGCGGTGTCGCCCTCCTCGGTGATGAAGTGATAGCGTCCCTTCACGGCTGCCTGCTGCGGATTGCGCGGCACGGGCACACCGTCGGTGTCGAGCTTCTGGGCACACATCGACGTTACACTTAATATCATCATAAGAATGGTTATAAAAACTCTCATAATCATATAACGTGCAATGTGGCTAAAAGATTATGCTGCAACGGCGTAATTAGTGCTCGGTGTGGGGATAGTCGACCGTGTAGTGCAGTCCGCGCGATTCCTTGCGCTCCATTGCCTGGCGCATTATGAGGTAACCCACGTTGATGATGTTGCGCAATTCGCATATCTCGCGACTTGCCTTGGAGCACTTGAACAGCTTCTCGGTTTCCTCATAGAGGATGTCAAGACGGTTCCATGCGCGCTTCAGCCGCAGGTCGCTGCGCACAATGCCCACATAGGTTGTCATTATCTGTCCCACTTCCTTTATGCTCTGGGTAATGAGCACCATCTCCTCGGGGTGGCGGGTGCCTTCATCGTCCCATTCGGGCACATCGTGACGGTAAGGGTAGTGGTCTTTCACCTCCATTGCGTGACGCGCGGCTGCGTCGGCATATACAACGGCCTCGATAAGCGAGTTGGAGGCCAGTCGGTTGCCGCCGTGCAATCCAGTGCACGAGCACTCGCCCACGGCATAGAGTCGCTTGATCGACGACTCGCCGTTGGAGTCCACCTTTATGCCTCCGCACAGATAGTGGGCGGCGGGAGCCACGGGTATGTAGTCCTTGGTGATGTCGATGCCGAGCGAGAGGCACTTCTGGTATATGTTGGGGAAGTGTTTCTTGGTTTCCTCGGGGTCCTTGTGCGTGACATCGAGGTATACGTGTTCGTCGCCGTATTGCTTCATCTCGGAGTCGATGGCTCGTGCCACAATGTCACGCGGGGCGAGCGAGAGTCTTGGGTCATACTTGTGCATGAACTCCTCGCCGCGCTTGTTGCGCAACACGGCTCCGTAGCCGCGCATGGCCTCGGTGATGAGGAATGAGGGGCGGTCGCCGGGGTGATAGAGCGCCGTGGGGTGGAACTGGATGAACTCCATGTCCTTTACCGTGCCCTTGGCTCGGTACACCATGGCTATGCCGTCGCCTGTTGCCACAAGGGGATTGGTTGTGGTGGTGTAGACGGCTCCAACGCCTCCGGTGGCCATGAGTGTTACGCGGGCGAGGAATGTGTCGACCTTGCCTGTGGCGGGATTTAGCACGTAAGCTCCGTAGCAGGTTATGTCGGGGGTGCGGCGCGTAACGATTTTGCCGAGGTGGTGCTGCGTTATTATCTCGATGGCGAAGTGGTCCTCGAATATGTCGATGTGGGGATTGTTGCGCACGGCCTCGATAAGGCTTTCCTGAATTTCGGCTCCCGTGTTGTCCTTGTGGTGCAGGATGCGGAATTCGGAGTGTCCGCCTTCGCGGTGCAGGTCAAAGTCGCCGTTTTCGTTCTTGTCGAAGTCGACGCCCCACTTTATGAGTTCGTTTATCTGTGACGGCGCATTTGTCACGACCTTCTTCACAGCCTCGGGGTCGCTCAGCCAGTCACCGGCTATCATCGTGTCCTCGATGTGCTTGTCGAAGTTGTCGACTGCAAGGTTGGTGACCGAAGCCACGCCTCCCTGAGCAAAGAATGTGTTGGCCTCTTCAAGCTTTGTCTTGCAGATTAATGCCACCTTTCCCGTACCGGCTACCTTGAGGGCGAAACTCATGCCCGCGATGCCTGATCCGATTACCAGATAATCATATTCGTAAGTCATATAGCAAAACTCTTTTTCGTGAATGCAAAGTTAATGTAAATCTTTGATTCCACCACAAATAAATTTACGCCTCGAGGGGCTCGGCGTCATGCGGGGTGTTGATTTGCGGAATCCATCGGCCCCGGAGAAGCCTGAACAGGAATATGGCACCGCGGAAGGTGAGCTCGGCGCACATGGCTATCCACACTCCCTTCAGCCCCATGGAGCGTGCGAGAATCCACGCCAGCGGGAGCCTTACGGCCCAGATGCTGCCGAAGTTCATGATGGCGGGAACGGTGGTGTGGCCGACCCCTACAAAGACTCCGTAGGCGACTATCGAGGCGGCAAACATGGGCTCGGCCCAGGCTTCGATGCGCAGCGACTCCACGCCGAGGCTCTGAATCTCGGCTACGGGTGTCATCAGCTCCATTATCCACGGCGCGGCTATCCACATGAGCACTCCCATGACCGACATCACCGCCATGCCGAGGCCCACGGTGATGTAGCCGAACCGCTTGACGAGCTCGCGCCGCCCTGCTCCGTAGCTTTGGCCTACAAGGGTGGTGGCGGCATCGCCTATTCCGTAGCCGGGCATGTAGCACAAGCTTTCGGCTGTCACGGCAAATGCGTTGGCGGCTATGGAAAAGACTCCGAGGGGTGCCACAATCATTGTCACGGCTATCTGTGCGCCGCATATTACGGCGTGTTCAACGGTCATGGGCACCGATATTGTCACCGCCTTGCGTATGATCGATTTCCGGGGACGATAGCTGCCGTGGCGGCCGCGCAGACGCAGTTCGGGCTGCCGGTAACAGAGGTAGTAGAGCATGAGGGAGGCAGTGACGGCTTCGGCGAGCACGGTTCCCAGTGCGGCACCGAGCACTCCGAGTCCGGCACCGGGAATGGTTATGTCGATGCCGTGCAGGTTGAGGTGATGTGACGGGAATATCAGCAGGAAGTTGAATAGGCAGTCCATGATACACATGAGAATGTTGAGGGCGCTCGGCACCTTCATGTTGCCTACGCATCGCAACATTCCTCCCGCCAGGTAGTTGAGCGTGAGCAAGGGCAATGCCGACACAAACACGAGGAAGTAGAGCGATGCCTGGGGGTTGATGTCGTCGTTGCCACCGAGCCAGCGGGGCAGCGAGGGTGCGATGGCAATGCCTATGGCTGTCACGGCGAGGCTGAATATGAGGCACGCGGTTATGGCCTGTCGCAGCACGTTGCGTGCGGCTGCATCGTCCTTGGCTCCGACCTTGTGGGCGGCCTGTACCGAGAATCCCGTAGTGACGGCGGAACAGATGCCCCAGAAGAGCCAAAGGCTTGTCGACACGAGTCCTATCGCAGCCGAGTCGTCGGCTCCGAGCCGTCCCACCATCGACGCGTCGATATATTGCATGAGAATGCTCGACAATTGCGCGAGCATTGCCGGGAGCGACAGCATCACGGTGAGCTTCAGCTGTTGGCCGAAGCTCATCGGGGCACCTTCTCTTATTTGCGATATATCGGCCATGATTTGTGGAGGGTGTAGAAGGGGGCTACAAACTTACGGATAAATTCTGGATAATCCGTAAGTTTGTGCGTTTTTGTTCCGTTTGGCATTGAGTTTTGAGATGTGGAGTGTCGTTTTGCAATGGGCTGATTTGTAGGTGTTTGATGGTTGGAAACTATAGCCATTTTGTGTTTTTGAAATAATTGATGGTGGAGAGGGGATGGTAAAAAAGGAGGAGGCAGCGAGAGAACCTGTCGCTGCCTCCGATGTGTGGGGATGTGTGTATAACTATTTTTTATGTGTGCTTTGTTGTTTTCTTTGTTGCTATTGTTGTGCTCGGATTTGATCGTAGGACATACCCTCTTCCGTAGGAGTGAGGTCGCGGACACAACGCACATATTTCATTTCAGTATATGGTCTTGCTGTTGCATCATAAGTATATCGTACTGAACATATTCGATAATCACTAAAATTAGTGCTTGTTGACGAACCTGAAGAAGTCCAATTTTCCTGAGTACAACTCATAAAAAATTTATTAGCCTCATCAGGGAATGTCAACATTTTTTCTCGATTTATTATGTTTAGTTCCTTTTGATTGGGCACACGCCAACCTTTGCGATTTAATTTGTCATTTAAATCTTTACATGGAGTTGCATTGTTCACATAATCTTGGTAATCTATAGCCCCTTGAGCGTCATTGGTAAAGTTAACGGTTGCTTCTTCAGCTGATTGCTGGGTTGTTTGATTACCACGTAACGCTATTTCAAATCCATATTGCCCGAGCTTGTTTTGTGGATCGGGCACTTTGTGCATAGGCAACACACCGTTTGCGATGTAATCACGTAATGATGTACCATAATATCGAGTGATTCTTACAATACCTCCTGTGCTATAATTGCCAGAGCCTTTTTTTACCTCATAAGCCGGTTTTACCGGGTCATCCTCGGCTTTATCTGTAACTTTGCTTAAATCGACACCAAGATTGCGAATGCAGCGTACAGCCCAAGGTGCCGGACCGTAAGGATTGAGTGGAAATTCACTTGTTGATAATCCTTCATCGGCCCATATCATCCTTGCATCACTTGCAATAAGATGTAGACGAGAGTTGTTTCCTGAAGATGCAGGGTAGGATATTGTTTTATTCTCATTATAGTTCATGATAGGATTACGTAATCCGTTTCGTCCCATAATGACACGAACATATTTTCCTGAAGCAGGTAAATACCAACGAAGTTCATCAGCATCGATAACTCCATTACCATTGTTATCTCGGTTTCTATTCATGCATGCATGCATTGCGTGAATAAACTGAGCATCATCGTTATAAATCTGTGGATCATAAATATTGGCTTTTGCTTCACCTGCATTAGTTCGACCGCTGGTACCTTCATCACTAATAACGATATCTGCTGTAAAATTGCTGGGCCTTAGAAGTACAGGCTGAGGTACAGGCCATGTTTTTGGCTTTTTTTGATCGTCAGGAACTGATTGTGTCGTGTTTGAGATTTCATTTACATGATTAACGACTCCATTAGTGTTCTTTGAGTAATTACCACACTGTACATATTCAGTCCATAATTTGGTATTACTTAGACTATGCCATACATTATATCGACCGTTATCAGCCGACCATATTGAACCGGGTACATTAGGCGCAGCTGTTGATACAAGAGGGTAACTATTTCCATCGGTTGTTGTCACTTCTTTTGGAGGCCGACGAAGGTTCATGCCAAAAATTTCGTTGTCATATTCCACACCGATGGCCGTTTGTATTTCGTTATCTTTATATTGGTAGTAAGTCTGTATCGACTTCTGCGATATTCCATATTTCGCTTTATAATAAGAGCTGTTCTTATCATTAGAAATCTTCTGAGCCACATTAAGATAGGCTACTCGGTTGGGCTTCATAACGTAATTGTGCCAATTTTTACTATTGCTTTCATCACCCGATTCGTTTTCGTAAGTATATTCGTTGACAAATACAGTAATCCAATTTTCACTGTCAGGGCCACCCGTAGGGTTCTTTTTTAGCTTATCGTTGCCTCTTACTTGATTGATTTTGAATTTGTTTTCATTATTGTTTATTCCGGGATAAGCGGCAAGAGTTTTCTCATCGGTTGTAGGCACAAACTCTATCCATGAAAAATAAGGATAATTTTGTGTATTTTTATCAGTGATTTGGTCTTTTACCGGAATGGGATTTGCTCCAATTGTGTTAAGATATGCTTCAAGTATTATTTCGCTTGCGCTTTTTATTCTTACATTATAGTTGTAAATAGAGTTGCGATAATTATTGAAATCACATGCTTTCTCAACAGTATTATCGCCTCCTGTCGCATATCCAAGATGGATTGTATATACGGCTTCGACGGTACGACTGTCTACCTTATCGGGCAATGGATCCTCATTATCTCCAACATCAGGATTGGTCAAGTTACCCGGATTGTTGTAAGTAAGAAGACAATGCAGCTCCACATACGTTGCGAAGTTGTTTAGTTCCGGGGTTGGGTATGAGCATAAGCTTTCGTAGATGCCCGAATTTGTTCCATCAGCGTTTTTATACTCTCTTTCGCGCTTTTGATAGTTGGTGCAGAAGTCGGCACGCCCCGTGCGCTTGTTCTCCATCATCCAGAAGTCGAATGTATAGTTGTTACCACTCATGGAAATATCTGTAGACTGATAGGTCATTGATTGCAGATAGTTCTTATTTTCGGCAACCTTGGGCTGCATTGCATCGCCGGCGTTGGCATAGTTTACGCGTTTTTCTGTGTCGCCTTGGCTGCGCTCATAGAGCCAGCCATAGGTGGGAACGTTATATACTACATAGGACTGAGGCTCAATGCTGACGATATCGGTATTTTCGGCAACGCCTATGTTAAACTTCACCTGCGTGAATGGACGGCGCAGGTGGATGCTTCCTTTCAGATTAAGGCCATTCTTAGACAATGGTATCTGATACGGCTCAACCTTGGTCCAATCGGCGGGATGAATAAGGTTTTCATTATCAATATAGATTCCGCTCATAGGCAGCGGATTGACTGTTGCGTTAGGTAGTTCCAAATTTGCGGCATCCTGGAATAGCTCGCGCTCGATGACGATTGACAGGAACTTATCCCAAGTGTCAGCCTGAGCGAGCAGCTCGCTCAGCAGTGTTTTGGGGCCGAGCTTGCCGTCGGCATCCATTGTGTAGCCATAATTTAGGTCGGGATTGGCCACGGCCACGATGTAGCTGCGACCCGACTTGGTGTTTATGCCCGTTAATGGATGTCGGGTGTGATCTTTTTGGCCTGCTGTGAACCCATGCTGTCCGTCTTGCAGCAGAAGTCCGTTTTTGTTCCCCTCGCTCAATGTGCTGCGACGGGTAGCATAGTTGTAGATGCCTACCCATAGCGATTGCACATTGTAAGCATCTTTATCTGCCATATCGGCGCGCGACTCAAGGCGTGACATTTCGGGCGCCTGAATGGTGAGGCTGATTGTGGTGTCCTCGCCTTCGGGGCCGTCGACGGTCGCGGGCAGCTCTATATCGTCGGTGCAGGCCGTCATGACGAGCATGAGGGCCGGCAGCAGTCGAGAAAATATCTTTGTGTATCTGTTCATATAGCTATTCTGAGTTGTAGATTAATCAAATGTAGGGATGTTGACCTCGTGCCTATCCCAGTCGCACAGGGTGTAGCCAACATCGATTATGTTGGCTTCGCTGCTGCCCACGGCATTTATTTCATATCGGTAGATGTGGTTGCGCAGCAAGAAGTTGATGCCATCGCCTTGCGGAGCTCGGTCGTTATAGCTGGTCAGTTTCAGTTCTTTAAAGAATGAAGTTTCTTTGCCATCAGTATTATCAGGGCTGCTTTCATCGACAAGGGTTATTACGAGGTAGGGTTTGTTTTCATTACCTACGGCCAATTTAGAATATTCAGTTACATAACATGAATAGACAGGATAATTTTTATGTTCTGTTTGGCTTGAGTATTTGTCTTCATCAAACATTATACACTTACCTTGATTGGGGCCGGCATAAGTTTCTCCTTCCATAGGAACCGGAACTGCATAGTAATTTAATGACGGTAAATTGGGCTGATTTACATCTTCAGAAACATAATCAGGCCATTGTCCAGTATTACCAATTAGCGGTAATATTGTTCCTTTGCGGTAAAAGCCTATCAGTTCGACTTTTTCAACCTTCATCCTTTTGATATTGGAGTCATATCCGTCGGGAAGATCGATTTTGTCGATTACTTCTATCTTAGCCATTGCGCGGAGCATATCGATGGTTTTGCCGGGGGTTCCTGCCGAGAGGTCGACGGGTGTATCGTAGGTCGACTCCTTCAGCTGGGTTGCCGATACTGTGAATTTCTGTAATCCGGCCATGGGTATGTAGTTATGGCTTTCGATTGAAGGACTCCATGAAGAAGTCCAATACATATCGCCTATTTCTCCTTGACTTGGCAGATTGTAAATGATTTTCTGTGCGGCGATGTCGTCGATGGTGGTCACGCCGGGGGGGAAGCCGGGGTATTGGCCGTCGAGGCCGGTTGAGTGGCTGTTGGCGATGACCATGATGTAGAAGTCGATGTTTTCGGTGCCGGCCTTGACGGCTTCGTCAAAGTAGGGCTCGGTGATTGAAGCCTTGATGGAGTACCAGGTGTAATCCACATTGTCGTGGCCGGTGATTTCGGGGAAGATGGGGCGCAGGAGCTTGCGGTCGGCACCGAAGAGCAGAAACTGGCAGTCGGCCGTGTTGATATAGTTTTCGGCGGGTGAGCCCTGGGGGCCTTCATCGCAGGGGTCGTCAGCGCCGGCGCGCGACAGCAGTGAGCCTTCGGTCGTGTCGCCGTCGGCACGCGACTGCTGCGCTTCGCGCGAGGCGGCGGGGTTGTAGGTCATCACTGTAAACTGCAGCGTCACCTTTGTGCCATCGTCGCCGTCGCCGGGACATGGTGAGTCCTCGTTGACACAGCCCGTCAGCGTCAGCATCATTGCCGAGGCTGCGGCGAGGAATTTATTGTAAAATCGGGTCATTGATTCAAGTAAATTTTTGTGGGGTTGATTTTAGCTGTGTCACGTTGTTGATTATAGCTCGGTGTCCTGAGGCGGCACGATGCGCCAGCCGTTGATGTAGACTCCGCCGGCTATGTACCAGTTGCGGTTGTCGTCGACGAAAAACATGAGCGAATAGTTGTCGTTGCGGTCGAGGTATTCCTGATCGCTCATCTGCCGGTTGTATTCGCCCTTGACCATGAGCAGATACTGGATGAGGTTGATGTTTATGATGTCCTCGCCGTCGGAGTTGCGGCGCACTACAAGTCGCTGGGTGCGGGTGTCGATGAGGCGGCCTGTCGACAGCTCGGCGAGGATGCCGTTGGCTTCGGTCTGCGCGCGTGCGGGGGCCTTGGATGCGGCCTGGGCTTCGGGCTTGTCGAGCGATGCCGATGTGAGGGTCATGGCCCATGGGCGGTAGCTGAACTGCGTTGTCGACACCACTTTGTTGAGGTAGTCGAGCTCGTTGTTGGCAGCCGTTATGTAGAAGCTGAAGTCGTCGGCCTTCATTGTGGTGCCGTCGGTGTTCTGGAGGAGCACCTGCATCACGTTGGTGTCCTTGGTGAGGCTTACGGGGCCGAGCGTCACGTTGCCGTAGGTGTCGGGGAAGTCGACTCCGCGCATGATGCCGTGGTAGAGGGGCACGATGTCACGGTCGACATAGAGGCCTGCATCGGCTGTGCCGTCGAGGGGCATCTTGGCTCCGAGGGTGCTCATGGCGCTTCCGGGGGCGGACGATGCTACTTCAAATGCGGTGGGATTGTCGACGGGCGACTTGCCGGTGGCCCACACGAGGAGGTCGTATTTGCCGGGGAGCACTTCCACATCCATGTAGTAGTCGGGCGAGGCGAGGGCTGCGCTGTTGTCGGTCTTGCTCATGACGAGTTGGCCGTTGCGGTCGTAGATGTAGAGGGTCACCGATTTTACTTCGTGGGGAAATGCGTTGGCCCACTTCATGTTCATGTCGTAGGTGAAGGTAACTCGGTAGTGAACCGAGCAGTCGCCCTCGTCGTCATATATGGCGCTGTCACACGACGACAGCGACCCGAGGGCGATAACGCCCCATAGCAAGGTGATGATGCCCGTCAGGTGTCGGATGCAAGTAAGTTTCATAACGGTTGGTCAATGTTATATCGTTGTTGTTTTTTGTTTTGTCGTTGTTGTGGGGCGTTGCCGCCTTATATTGTTGTGGGCCTCGGTTGGGCGGGGCCTCGTTGTTGTCGTTGTTGGGGTGGAGTCGATGCTTGCGCTTCGGCTTCGATTGCGGCCTTGGTGAGGGCTGCGGGTTGCTTGCGATTGGCTTGCGGGTTTCGGGGAGAGGTTGCTTGCGCTGAGAGAGAAAAAGCGGAGGGGAATCCGTCGGGGGCCTCGAGTGGAAGCCACCCGGGGGCTCCCCTCTGCTGATTATCAAATCATTTTGCCATTTTTTATGTTGTTGCGTGACAAGTCACGCGAGATGGGCCGATTAGAGGATAACGTTCTGAGCAGGCACAACGCGCCAAGAAAGGATGTTAAGACGAGCGGCGATCCAGTAGCTCTCGGGGTCCATCGGGGGTACGATGGGCTGATCATCGCTGCGAAGACCGGTGCCAAGACCCTTGATTTCTGTTACATTAAGAGTATAAACATGGTTGCGGACAACACCGAAGTCACCACGACGCATATTTTCCCAATTGTAAACATTAGCGCTTGCTCCGTCAGGGCTGCTGGTAAGAGGAGCATTGGCTTCATTTACATTTTTACCATATCCAAGGTGACGGATAGGAATTGAGAAGAATGCAAGGCCGTTGTGGAACATCTGAGCAGTTGAAACAGTCTTCCAAAGAAGACGATTGGCTGCATCGATATTGTCTTCATCTATAGCTTCTATTGTACCATTATTGTTAAAGTATACTGCTGGTTGAGGTACGGCAGTAAGTTGCAGAGTAACCAAACGTCCGGGAACATTTTCTTTTATAACCTCATCCTCTTCACCTTCAATTTCTGCCGGAATAGTGACTTGGCGAACTGATGCTTTGGGATGCTCAACTTCAAAGAGATCAGCTGTTGTGGCAGGATCTGTACAATCTCTATCATTAAATAGTACTAACTGATTTTCAATCATAGTAGCTTTGATATCTGATGCTGTATAGTAATTGGGTCGGCCATTCAATACTCCGTACAAGTAGAAATCAGCATTTGCTGCTTCTCCTTCGAGTTTGTAATTACCGACTATCACAGCCGATGCAACAACAGCCTTGCTGTTCATTTCAGAATTCTTGATGTTATCTATAGAGGCTGTTGTTTCGCGAGAATAGAAGTATCCTGAAGATGGAACATTTGTTGTTCCTCCGGCATTATAGCTTCCAGGATTAGCATTGAAACCATTAGTTGCGTTCCATATAATGCCGGGTTCGGCAGGATTCTCGGTAGATTCTACACCCTTCACAAATTCGGTGTAAGTAAAATATTTAAGAGCATAAGGATAAGCTCCGCCTTTATCAGTTACATCGGTGATGTTGTCAGAAACCTTGGGATATGCATTTGCAAAATAGGAGGGAGAGCATGCCCAATAGCTACGGAAGTTGTCAGGATCGTTCCATCCGGTCAAACCTTCACCGGCCATACCTGAATTGGCGAATGCAGTTGTCATATCCTGGAATGTAGCTGTTTTTGTCGGGTCGAGAGGAAGTTGCTTTCCGGTAGAGAATGCCTTAGTGATGAATGTTTTCATGTCAATGGCATTCGGACGCCAACTATGAGGAGTAAAAATGATATTCTTTGCAACCCAGTTGTCGCCGTCTTTAACGTTTACAGCATAGGGCTTGATAGCTGTAGGAAGCATATTCAATCCAATTTTTGCAGCATAACGTTCAACATAAATCTGAAGTACGCCGGCTGCTTCAGGATCAGCGGCTTTTACTGCAGCATCAGCTTCACCAGGATCTTTGAACAATTGGCTTTCAACAATGGGGGTAGCCATCATGCGAACATCATTTGCTCCTGAAATAGGATTGTTGCCATAATAAACGGAGTTGCTCATTGCAAATCTTCCGTTTGCTCCGGCTCCTTTTATGCGAACACGGGTATCGGCTTCAACTTCTGCCAATGTCATACGGTCAATACCTGTTTTGTCAATAGGATTGACATAGCACATTACATAAGAAGGAATTGTTTGTCCCTGAGTAAGCTCAACGGGGATTACCGAACTCCAGAAGCGAGTTACATTTGCATCGGTATAGTTGTCAGTCCATCCATTTGCCAAATTTTCACCTGTAATGGTTTTCATTGTAGCAGTGGGATTACCTGCACCATCATAGAATACAAAGATAATTTCATCTACTTCGCTCTCATTTTTAGAGCCGTCATCAAAATTGCCTGTAGGAGCATCATCAGCTGCACGGCTACCTGCAACTGAAGGAGTGCTGATTGCGACAGAAAGATAGCGGGTTTGGTCGACCTCTGCCACGCCATTGTCGATACCTTTGTCAAGGTCATCGTCGGAACATGCTGTTACAGCGCCGCCCATTGCCAAGGCGGCAAGTGCTCCGAAAAGAAAGTTAATTTTTTTCATTGCAATTAATTATAAAAAGTGATTAAACAAATATTAATTTTCACACACTGTGATTAGATCAGTCAATAAGTTTGAGTTCGCGCAGGCGGTCGATTGCGGCCTGAGCCTCGGCAACACCCTTGGCGGCCTGAAGCAGCTCCACGGCGCGGGTGTAGTTGCCGGCCTTTGCTTCAAGGATTCCGCGCGCATAGTCGGCCTCGGGCGATTTGCCGGCCTTGGCGAGATAGGCGCGTGCCATGTCAAGCTCGTCGTGGCCTATGGCGGTGAGTCCGGCGTTAAGATTGGCTACGGGCGAGTCGGGATACATTCTCACGGCCACCTCCATAACCTCCTGAAACTCGGGCGAGTCCTTGTCGAGGCTCTGTGCGAGGCGGAAGAGCTCTTCAAGCGAGAGCTTCTGCGGAGCCGAGGCCATCACTGCGGCTATCTCCTCGACGGTGGTGTAGTTGCGGATGTTGTAGTTGACCGCGTAGTCGCTGTGACGGAGCGCGGGATACACCTCCTTGAGCAGGAATGAGTACTGCTCGGGGAATCGTGACTTGAGTCGCCACTCGCGGGCGTCGGGGGCGATGCTGTTGTCGGTGATCAGGGCGAGAATGTCGTCGCGGTTGTCGAGGGTCGACTTCTTCACGTAGTCGATGAGTCCCTGCCAGTCCTCGGCCTCCCATGATGTGGTCATGAGCCCTGCGGGGAAGCTGTAGAGGTTGCGCACATAGCCGACGAGAGCCTCGGTGCGGCCCTTGGCGAGTCGCTCGTTGTTGGCGTAGGAGCCTTCGGGCGAGGCATAACCCTTGATGGAGAGCGATGTGATGGTCACGTCCTTGTCGCCCTTGATGGCGTCGATTGTGGCGCGTATTGCGGCAAGCTCCTCGGGGTTGCGGCGGTAGCCGGGGTCGATGTCGGTGCGGTTGACGCGGAAGTCGATGTAGGCCGATCCGTGGATTTCACGTGTCTTCACGGCCTCGGCGGCGGGCTTCACGTAGACCATGAGGGGCTCAAATGTCTGCGGGGTGAAGTCGAGCCGGGCGAGCTCGCTTGATGACGATGCCTCGAGTGCGTCGCCGCAGCAACCGTCGACATCGCGCTCAAGGGTGAGCGTCGACATCTCCATCCAGTCGGCGTAGGGCACTACCTCGGAGTAGGCGTAGGGATTGCCCTTGCCCGAGCGCAGCATCACGTAGGGGGCGTTGTTGCCGTCGGCGCGCAGGTGCTGGTAGTAGCGTGTGCGTCCGGCCACAATTACGGGTCGCAGTCGCAGCGAGTCGACACCGTTGGTAATCACGGGACGCAGCCACTCCTCGCGGTTGGATCGCGAGGTCACCTGCTGGGGGTCGACTGTCATGTTGACGATGAGGTTGCTCTCGGAGCGTTCGACATTTATGTCGCTTACCGGGTCGGCTGCTGCTGCCGACAGAGCGCAGGCAGCCAGTGCCAAGTTCAATATAATCTGCTTCATAATCAGCTGAATAGTGGAAATGGTTGTGATGAAGTGGGGGTGTTGAATTTAAAATACGTAGACCAGGTTGATTGCGGCCTTTGTGGGGCCTACGTAGTTGTGGGAGCGTCCGGTGTTGACGCGACGGCCGCATCCGGCACACTCAAATGTGTCAAACTTCGTGTAAATCCAACCCACACCCAGCTCGGCCTCGATGTTGAAGTGACGGCTCAGAATCCACGAGTAGCCGTAGGCCACGCCGAGTCCGCCATACCATCCCTGGTAGCGGTGGTCCTTGAGGTTTTTGAGATTGGTTCCGAGGAAGTTGAGGCTTCCCATGTCGATGTGTCCCACATTGTACTGTCCGCCAAGTGCGTGGGCTGCTACAAAGTGTCCTGCCATAGCGTCACAGAACCAGTAGCGAGCCTCGGGCTGCACCATCCAGTGCTTCCACTTCTTGCCATGATCGAGAGTCCATGCGTTGAAATTACCCGAAAGGTCGATCGACCATCGGGGGGCAATTTTGGCCTCGGCACCGAGATTGACTGTGAGGAGTGCGTCATAGACGAGATTGGTCTTTAATGCTATCTCCTGAGCCTTCATGGTGTGTGTAGAAGCCAGTAGTGCAAATAGCAAAAAAATGATTCTTCTCATTTTTATATTACATTTTCAAAAAATAACTTACGATATGTTGGTCAAATTGCGACGAAAATCCGGGATATTGCCCTTGTTATCAAACGATTAGATATAGGCTTTAAATTAACATCCGAGAGAGAGTTACAATTTACGATTACCAAGCATCTCTTGCTTAGAGATACTTAAGTAACTTTTTTCATTGCCAACCAATAATTTAGACCGTTGGAAAGTGTGTGATTACATAGCAGGTACCCGATTTTGGCTTTTAACAATTTTAATATACGATTTTCTGTGAAAATTTAAGAGAAAAATATTTCATCCCCGAAAGAAAAAATTTTTGGGCCATGAGTCACTCTTGCTTAGAGATACTTAAGCAATGACAAAAATAGGCATTAACGCTGATATAAACAAGTATTTAGATTAAATTTAACACACAAAAATTTACATATTGTTAATTGTACAATTTGATTTCCGTATTGACAGTTGGAAATTACCCCCCCCCATAATTT
>ERZ1504592.157-NODE-157-length-20894-cov-3.345074_pt1 | contig 20894 bp, 20 predicted proteins | sample MGYA00571820_ERZ1504592 | MGnify/ENA primary metagenome ERZ1504592 (study PRJEB39906, sample SAMEA3182050) | gut metagenome | biome: human; feature: gut; material: Stool; isolation source: human stools | place: Canada | collected 2012-02-22 ... | reverse complement strand
ATTTACATTTGGTTAGACTCTCCACATGTTTGCAATTAAATATTCAAAATGTTTAATACTAACTCCTGTTTTGCAGGATATCATTCCCTTCCCCTCCGCGCCCCGCGCCGCGCTTGCCTTATGCGGCAAACTGTGGTAAACTGAAAATAAGAAAACAGGCAAGGAAAGGACGGCAGCGTATGGTCACAACGGTGCGTTCCCTCGGTTTGCAGGGCATTTCCGGCTATGAGGTCACGGTGGAGTGCTTCCTCTCGGGCGGGCTTCCCGCGTTCGACGTGGTCGGCCTCGGCGACACGGCGGTGAAGGAGGCGCGCGAGCGCGTCCGCGCGGCGATCAAAAACTGCGGAGCGAAGTTCCCCGTCAGCCGCATCACGGTCAACCTCGCGCCCGCGAACCTGAAGAAAGAAGGCACGGTCTACGACCTTCCGCTGCTGCTCGGCATCCTCGCGGGCGAGGGTGAGATCGACGCGCCGGACCCGGCCTCCGCGTTCATCGGCGAGCTGTCGCTCACCGGCGCGCTACGCCCCATCAGCGGTGTGCTGCCGATGGCGATGGCCGCGGCGCGTGCGGGCGTGAAGACCCTTTATGTCCCCGCGGCGAACGCCGCCGAGGCGACGTTGGCCGACGGTCTGGCCGTCTACGGCGTGGAAAACGCGCCGCAGCTTCTGCGCCATCTGCGCGGCGAGGAACGGCTTGCCCCCGCGCAGCGCTGGGAGCCGACGGTCGAGGCGGACAGCGTTCCCGATTTTGCCGACGTCATGGGGCAGGAGAACGTCAAGCGCGCGCTGGAGATCGCCGCCGCAGGCTCCCACAACGTGCTTCTCATCGGCTCGCCCGGTGCGGGCAAGTCCATGCTCGCGCGGCGTCTACCCTCCATTCTCCCCGACATGACGCACGGGGAGGCGTTGGAGTCCACCGAGATCTGGTCGGTAGCGGGACTGACCGACAGCAAGCACCCCATGCTCACGCAGCGCCCGTTCCGCTCTCCGCATCACACGCTTTCCGCCGCAGCCATGTCCGGCGGCGGCAGGACGCTCTCTCCCGGTGAGATTTCCCTCGCCCATCACGGCGTGCTGTTTTTGGACGAGTTTCCCGAGTTCCACCGCGATGTGCTCGAATCTCTCCGCGCTCCGCTCGAGGACGGCGAGGTGACCATCACCCGCGCCGCGGGCAGCGTCACGCTGCCGAGCCGCTTCATGCTCGTGGGCGCCATGAATCCCTGCCGCTGCGGCTGGTACGGGCATCCCTCCGGGCGCTGCCGCTGCTCGCAGAAGGACGTGGAGAAATACGTCTCCAAAATTTCCGGCCCTCGGTGGAGTTTGAGGCCATGCGCCGCCGCGAAAAGGCGGAGTCCTCCGCCGCCGTGCGCGAGCGCGTCAACGCCGCGCGGGACATTCAGAAAAAGCGCTTCGCCGGCACGCCCATCACCTGCAACGCCTACATGACCGCGCCGATGGTCGGTGAATTCTGCCGACTCGACGCCGCGGGTGAGAAGCTCTTAAAGGGCGCGTTCGACCGCCTCGGGCTCACCGCCCGCAGCCACGATAAGCTGCTGCGCGTCGCGCGCACCATCGCCGACCTCGACGGCAGCGAGAAGATCGAGAGCTATCACCTTGCCGAGGCCATCCAGTACCGCAACACGGACATTCTGAGGGGGGAAGGCTGATGAAAAAGTACGATGCTATGCGTCTTTCCGGCACGATTCTGCTCGCCCACCTGGCGCTCTGCGCCGCATTTCTCCTGCTGCTTATCGCTGCATCCGGCTCAACATCGGCCTTTACGTTCCGCTCGCCCTACGGACTTGTATTGGGACTGCTGTTCATCGGGTTACCGGCGTTTGCCTTTGGCTGGGGGCTGCGGTCGGCGAAGGACCCCTTTGACAAAAAGCTCTGCTGGAATGCCGCAATGGTGCTCTATGTACTTAACGCGGCCGCTTTCCTGCTTGCGCCGGAGTTCGGCACCGGGAATGTGATCGCTATGTGGTGGGGGGTGCCGATGGCTCCCGCGCTCGCGGGACTGAACGCATTTGCCGCGCCGCAGTCCGCCCTCTATCTTTTCGGCGGCGCGCTGCTCGCCGCCGTCGAGCCGCTGTGCCTGACGCTCGGCCTGCTCTCCGGCAGACGCGCGGAGAACGAAACCGCAAAAAATACCGGCGCTCCCGCCGAGGCGGCGGAGCGCACGGACGATAAGGAGAAGAATCCCCATGCGTGAAATGATCTTGTGCAAGCTCGGCGAGGTGGTCCTCAAGGGCCTCAACCGCCGCAGCTTTGAGGACAAACTGATCGGAAACCTGCGCCGCCGCACGGCGAAGTGCGGCAATTTCCGTATCTATTCCAAACAAAGCACCATCTATGTCGAGCCGGTGAACGACGAGAGCGACCTCACCGCCGCCTACGCCGCCTGCAAGCAGGTCTTCGGCGTCATCGCCGTCAGCCGCGCCCTGCCCTGTGAAAAGGACGTGCAAGCCATCATCCGCACCGCCAAGGATTACCTTGCCCCGGAATTTGCCCGCGCGAAGGATTTCAAGGTCGAGAGCAAGCGTGCGGACAAAACCTTCCCGCTCACCTCCATTCAGCTCTCCCAGCAGGTCGGCGGCGCGCTGCATCAGGCGTTCCCGCGCTGCGCGGTCAACGTCCACGACCCCGAGCTGACGGTGTTTATCGAGCTCCGCGACGACGCGGCCTACGTCCACGGACCCGCCGAGGCGGGTGCGGGCGGACTGCCCATCGGCATGGGCGGCAGCGCCGTGTCGCTGCTCTCCGGCGGCATCGACTCGCCCGTCGCCTCCTACATGATGGCAAAGCGCGGCGTGTCGCTCGAAATGGTCCATTTCTTCTCCCCGCCCTACACCTCCGACGCCGCCAAGGAAAAGGTGCTCGAGCTCGCGCAGCTGCTCACGCCGTGGTGCGGGCGGCTGACCGTCCACATCGTGCCGTTCACCGAAATTCAGGAACAAATTCGTATGAACTGCCCCGAGGACCATTTCACGCTCATCATGCGCCGCTTTATGATGCGCCTTGCCCAGCGCGTGGCAGACGAGGTGCGCGCCAAGGCGCTCGTCACCGGCGAATGTCTCGGGCAGGTCGCCAGCCAGACAATGGAGGCTCTGCGCGTGAGCGAGGATGTGGCGGAGCTGCCCGTCCTGCGCCCGCTCATCGGCATGGACAAGGAGGAGATCATCCGCATCTCCCGCAAGATCGGCACGTTCGACACGTCCATTCTCCCCTATGAGGACTGCTGTACCGTCTTTACCCCGCGCCATCCCAAGACCAAGCCCCATGTGGAGGAGGTGCGCGAGCTGGAGGCCGTGCTGGACGTCGACGCGCTGTGCGACCGCGCGATGGCGGGCCGCGAATTTGTACGCATCAAATTCTGAAAGGAAGTCTTTACTATGGCGGAAAACGAAAAATTGATCGAACAGCGCTGCTGTGAGCTGCTCAAGGCGCGCGGCATGACCTTCGCCGCGGCGGAGAGCTGCACCGGCGGCCTCATCGCCAAGCGCATCACGGATGTGCCGGGTGCGTCGCTCGTCTTCATGGGCGGCGTGGTGAGCTATACCGACACGGTCAAGCACCGCGTGCTCGGCGTTCCGGCAGAGATGCTGGAGGAATACGGCGCGGTGTCCCCGCCCGTTGCCCGCGCGATGGCGGAGGGCGCGCGCAGGGCGACGACCGCCGATCTTGCCGTCAGCGTCACGGGCGTTGCGGGTCCTGAGCGCGACGAGCGCGGCAACGCCGTCGGCACGGTATTCATCGGCTTTTCCACTCCGGAGGAGACGGTCGCCGAGCGCTTCGACTTCGGCGAAAAGAGCCGCGCGGAGATCCGCGCGCTGTCCGCGGAGGAGGCGCTCAAGCTGCTGGAGGAAAAGATGAAGGAAGTGTAAGAGCCGAAGGCTGTGAGAAAGGAGAAACCATGAAAAGAAGCACTGGACGATTGCTTGCTGTGCTGTTGGCGGCGCTGACGCTTTTGGCGTCAGGCTGCGGAGAAAAGCAGGAAACGCCGGACGGCGCACCGGATAAGCCCCTGATGCAGGAGGAAGATCTGGCGGTCGAGCCGCAGCCGGACGCGAACTTTACGCTGGAGCTGCCGGACGGATTTTTGAGTCTTGGAACGGACTACGAGCCGAACGGGGAGACGCAGGATGCGACCTATGACAGCGACGGGATGCTGCCCTATGACTTTGCGCGCCATTACGACGCGGACGCGCGGCTCGTCGTCGGGACGGACTACTACCCTGAAACGGGGCGTGAGGTCATCAGCTACCTGCGCACCGACGCGGTGGGCGTGGGAACGCCGCGCGGCGTCAAGGTCGGCGACAGCGAGAAAGCGCTGCTGACGGAATACCCGGAAGCGCTTTACTGCATCGCGGCAGACGAGTCCGAGCTCTATGACGGCTACAGCGACGAAAGCGGCTACAGCGAGCCCGCCTATGACTTCGACCGCGCCTACGTCTGGCAGCCGCAGACGCCGCAGGACGGCGGAAACTACGACGTCCGCGACATTGCGTTTTACCTGAAGGACGGCACAGTGACCGCAATTACGATGACAAAGCCGTATGCGTTCCGCTTTGTCTACGGTGTGGACCGAGACGCGGCGCTGCGCCTTGCGGAAGAAAACCGCGCGCAGATGTGCGGGCAGTGAAAAAAGCACAAAAAGCGAGGGATGCGTGAGCGTCCCTCGCTTTTGCTGTATTTGCTTGTGGCCGGGATCAAAGCTCGAGCGCGAGCTGCGCGTCGTCCGGCGCGGAAGCATCCAGCCCGAATTCGCTCGGCAGATAGCGCGGGCAGACGTTTTCACCTGTTGTAATGACGGAGGCGGCAAGGCGCGTGCCGATCTCGCAGGATTCCATCATGGTCTTGCCGTAGGTCTGGCCGATGACCGTCCCGGCAAAGAACGCGTCGCCCGCGCCGGTCGTATCCTTGACGTCGACCTTTTTCGCGGGGCAATAGCCCTCCTCGCCGTCAAGCGTTGCAAAGACCGCGCCCTGAGCGCCCATCGTGACGACCATGCGGCGGACCTGCTGCGCCGGGAGCTTCAAAAATAAGCAAAAACGACCGCAGCGCCGCGCGCGACGGTGCAAAATGAATAAATTGCAAATTTTACATTCCGCATTGCAAAGCCGATCATTTTGTGCTATGCTTGACGCAAGGATACCGTGCCGTCGCGGTACGGATATTATGCAAAGGAGTGATTTCTTCTGGTCACATTTATCATGGGTGAAAAGGGCACCGGCAAGACCAAAAAGCTCATCGAGCTTATCAACGCCTCTGCTGCCGAGGAAAACGGCAATGTGGTGTGCATCGAGGCCAAGTCCACGATGACCTTCGACATCCATTATCACGTTCGTCTCATTTCTGCCGACGAATATCAGATCACCACTTACGAGGGCCTGCGCGGCTTCGTCAGCGGTCTGTATGCCGCCAAATACGATATTTCCCACATCTTCATCGACAATCTCTTCAAGATCGTCGGCGGCGACTGCAATCAGGCGGCGGACGACTTTCTGGATTGGCTCAACCGCTTCAGCAACAACCACGGCGTCAAGTTCACCGTTTCGGTCTCCGGCGATCCCGGTCTTGCGACCGACGGGATGCAGAAGTACCTGTAACGCCAAAACCGCAAAGGGAGACGGCTTCTTGCCGTCCCCCTTTTTTTATTTCAGTACATAGACATTGCCGATGCCCAGCAGGCGGCACAGCTCCGTCTTTTCGGCGATGTCCGTCTCGCTCTCGTACCATACGACCGTGACCGAGCCGTCCTTCTCCGTGCGGTAGCCGCACGAGCTTTCGTGCTGCGCCGAGCGGTGCGCGCGCAGCGTGCCCTCGGACAGCAGCTCAATCAGCTCACCCTCGGTCAGCTCGCGTGTGTCCGTTACCGCTCCCGCACGGGTCACCTGCAGCAGCGGCACGGCGCGCAGCGCCACGCTGCCGCCCTCGCCCGCCCTGACCGCCGCCGCGTAGACCTCCTCCATCGGCGCGCGTGGGCTGACCGGCACGCTGCCGGACTCCTCCGTGATGCTCCCGGCGGTCACGCAGCCGGACGGCGCGCTTCCGTCCGCCGCTTCTGTGACCTTGATCGCGGCGTGCAGCCGGTCATAGGTGCGCAGCAGCACGGCAGCCGCCTGCTCGCGCGTCGCTTCCTTTTTCGGCTCGAAGTTGTATGCGCTCACGCCCTTGATGATGCCCATGCGGTAGGCAAGCGCGACATAGCCCTGCGCCACGGAGACGTCCGAAAACGGGCAGTCGTCCGCCGCCGCACCCGACAGCACAGCGAGCCCCAGCGCGCGCACGTTCATCTTCGCCATCTCCTCGCGAGTGATCGCATCATTCGGACGGCATTGACGGCTCTCGCCTGTCAATGCGCCGTGGGCATAGGCCGTCTCAATAGCGCTGTAATACCACTTCGCCGTATTCTGATTGTCCGTAAAGCTGCCCTTCTCCGGCGTGACGAGCTCCCAGCCCATCAGACGGCAGAGCGCCGTGGCGTAAGCCGCGCGGGTCATCGTCCGTCCGAGGCCGAACCTGCCTCCGCCGACTCCCTGCAGCAGCCCGGTCTGCGCGCAGCGCCGGATGCTCTGCGCCGCCCAATGTCTTTCCGGCACGTCGGAAAAGCCCGCCGTTCCCGCCGCGCCGACGCTCAGCGTCAGCAGCAGCGCCAGCACAAGTGCCGTCAGGCACCTCCAAAGACGCATCATATCTTGTTCCGTCCTTTCCGGTGTTCGTCCGCCCGCCGCCGGTCCGCGCTGTATCCGCGCGGCGCGGGCGCCGAATGTCCGCAATGTGTTGTCATTATATGGGAATCGGGCGCAAAAAGCAATCTCTGTTTTGCTCTTTGCACGTTCTTGACAGCCTTGCTCCTCCGGCATATAATCATCGCGCGGGCCGGCGGCTCGCCAAAACGCACTGCTTTCAAGAGGTATCACGCATGGATAAAGAGAGAGCCCGGCGGCTTTTTCTCACCGCCTTTTTCCTTTTCGCGCTCGCCAACGGCCTGAGCGGCTCCATCATCTCCAACTACTTCAAGGATGTTTTTCAGGTCGATTCCGTTCAGCGCGGCCTGCTGGAGGTCCCGCGCGAGCTGCCCGGTGTTGTGGGCGTGTTCGTCATCGCCGCGCTCCCTTCGCTCGGCAACGTCTCGCTCTCGGTTCTCGGCTTCGCGCTGTACTGCGTCGGCCTGCTCGTGCTCGGCCTTTTCTCCCCGGGCTACTTTGTCATGCAGCTCTTCGTCTTCACCTATTCGCTCGGCGACCACATGGTCATGCCCATCCGCGACGCCATCGCCATGGACCTCGCCGACGAGGGCAAGACGGGTACATTTCTCGGACGCTACCGCGGCATGATGACGCTCGGCTCCATGCTGGCCTCGGCGCTTGTGTTCGTGGGCTTCCGCGTCGGCTTTTTCTATTTCCGCACCGGAGTCATCCCCTCGTTCTGCGCTGCGCTGGTATTCCTCATTGTTGCGCTCGCCCTTCTCTGCCGCCTGCGGAAAACGCTGCCCGCGCTGGATGTGCGCAAGCGCAGCGGCGAGCGCAGGAGACTTCCCGTCCGCCGAAGGTACCTGCCCTATTACATCGTCACCGCCGTCTATGGCTTCCAGAAGCGGATGCGCCTTGTCTTTGCTCCGTGGGTCATCATCGAGCTTCTCTCGATGGGCGCGGACGCGGTGGCGCTGCTCGGCATCGCCGCCTATTTCTGCGGCGGCTGGGTCGCCCCGCTCATCGGAAAGTTTTTAGACCGGCACGGTGTGCAGAAGGGGCTCGTGCTGGAGTCCGCCAGCGTTGCCGGGGTGTTCCTCTTTGCCGCGTGGGCCGCTTCCGGCATCGTAAACGGCTCGCTGCGTGGCTGGGGCGGCATGGCCGCCGCATTCGCCTCCTACATTCTCATTTTTCTCACCGACCATTTCAATTCCGTCCACGTCATGCTCATGCGCGAGCTGAGCGAGTCGCCCGCGGACGTGATGGAAAACCTTTCCTTCGGCCTGAGCGTGGACCATGTCCTCGCCGTCACCGTCTCGGGCCTGCTCGGCGCGGTGTGGAAGTATGTCGGACCCCAGTATGTGTTCCTGCTCGGCGCAGCGGTCTGCACCGTCCACCTCGGCGTCGCGCTGTGGCTGAAGCGGCAGCGCCGCGCCGCCGTCTGAGCCTTCTTGATACGTCAAAAGCGTCCCGCCGACGGCGGGACGCTTTTGTTCTCTTTTCTTACGGCAGCGGGATCTCCTTGATGTCAAAGAGCGTCTTGAGCTCCACCGACGTGCGGGAGTCGCCGTAGGTCTTGATCTCGGCGAGCAGCGCGTCCAGCTCCTTCGTGTCGCGCACGGCGAACTGGAGCAGCGCGTTGAACACACCGATCACATGGTGGTGGCTGATGACCGCGGGGCTCTGCTCGCAGAAGACACAGAACGCAGCGTACTTCTCCGGCTCGAGCGACACGGAGATAAAGCCCGTGATGTTGCAGTCCAGCCGCGTGCGGTCGATGTCGATGCGGTAGCTGCGGATCACGCCGCATTCCTCCATGCGGCGGATGCGCTCGGAGACGGCGGGCGGCGTCAGCCCCACCTGGTCGCCGATGTGGCGCAGGGTGCAGCGGCTGTCCGCCTGCAGGATATTGAGGATCTGATAGTCGGTTCGATCCATGGCTTTCTCTCTTTCTCCCTCTTTGCCCTTACATCACGCGGCCGCGCTTGATGACCTTCTTGGCAAGGTTGCTGCCGAAGCGGTAGCAGATGTAGTCCAGATCCGGCGCGTCCCAGATGACGAGGTCGCCGAGCTTGCCCGCCTCGACCGTACCGACCTTGTCAGCCATGTCGATGGCCGCCGCGCCGTTGAGCGTTACGGCGGTCAGCACCTCCTCGGGCGTGAGCCGATACTTCAGGCAGCCGAGGTTGATGACGAACTGCATATTCAGGCACGGGCAGGAGCCGGGGTTGAAGTCCGTCGCCATCGCGACGGGCACGCCCGCGTTCACCATGTCGCGCGCGGGCGCGAACACCGCGCCGAGGTTGAAGCTCGTCGCGGGCAGCAGGCAGGCGATCACGCCGCCCTTTGCCATCGCCTCGATGCCCGCGGGCGGGCAGACGATCAGATGCTCCGCGGAGATCGCTCCCAGCTCGCCGGCGAGCTGGCTGCCGCCGATGGCCTCGATCTCGTCGGCGTGGATCTTGGGACGCAGACCGTACTTGAGGCCCGCCTCGAGCACCTGACGGGACTCCTCCACCGTAAAGGTGTCGGCCTCGCAGAACACGTCGCAGAACTTTGCGATGCCCTGCTCCTTAACGAGCGGCATCATCTCCTCACACACAAGGCGGATATACTCGGCGCGGTTGGCTTTGTACTCAGCGGGCACAAGGTGCGCGCCCATGAAGGTCGCGACCATGTCCATCGGGTGCTGCTCGTCGAGGTCGCGGATCACACGCAGCGCCTTGAGCTCATGCTCGGTGGCAAGACCGTAGCCGCTCTTGGCCTCGCAGGTGGTCGTGCCGAAGGCCATCATCTCGTCGAGCGCCTTCGCCGCCTTGGCGGTCAGCTCCTCCTCGGTGGCTCCGCGCGTGGCGTTGGTGGTGGACTGGATGCCGCCGCCGGCATTTTGGATCTCAAGATAGGTCTTGCCGTGCAGCTTCATGCCCAGCTCGTTCTGCCGCCAGCCGCCGAAAATAAGGTGCGTATGGGCGTCCACGAGACCCGGCGTGACGAGCTTCCCCTCGGCGTCGACGATCTCCGCCCCCTCGGCTGCGGGAGCCTCGCCGGTGCCGACGGAGGCGATCACGCCGTCCTCGATGAGCACCCATGCGTCCTTGAGGAATTTGATCTTCCCCTGCTCGCTGCCGCGATGGGCGCTTTTGCCCTCGGGCGTTGCGAGCAGGCCGATGTTTTTGACCAGAAGTTTTTTCATAATATGGCTGTTCCTTTCTTACTGTAAAGGGACCGTTTCCTTGATGATAGCACAAAAAGGGGCATATTGCTATGCCCCTTTTTTGAAATATTTTTAGTGCTTCATGCCCTTGACCGCGTCGGCGACGATGGCGTCGTCCGCGAGGTACGGCATGGTGATGTGATCCTGGCCCTCGTACATCTTGTTGTACTCGGCCACGGTGGTCATGGCGTTCTCATTGCGCGCCCAGCTGCGGCGGGCCACGCCGACCATGGTATCCCAGGGCATGGACATACGCAGGATGGTATCGACGCGCTCGGAGCCGTCGAGCACCATGCCGAAGCCGCCGTTGATGGCGCGGCCGATGCCCGTGCCGCCGCCGTTGTGCAGCGCGATGTAGCTCATGCCGCGAGCCGCGTTGCCGGCGTAGCACTGAGTCGCCATCTCGGCCATGATGTTGGAGCCGTCCTTGATGTTGCTGGTCTCACGGAAGGGCGCGTCGGTTCCGCCGGTATCGTGATGGTCACGGCCAAGGATAACGGGGCCGATCTCGCCGTTGCGGACCATTTCGTTGAACTTGAGCGCGAGGTTCATGCGGCCCATGGCATCCTGATAAAGGATGCGGCACTGGGTGCCGACGACCAGCTTGTTCTTCTCCGCGTCGCGGACCCAGACGTAGTTGTCGTAGTCCTGATAGCGCCGGTTGTGCGTGCGGATATATTCCGCGGCGGCCATGTCGGTCTTGTGCAGATCCTCCGGCTTCCGGCTCAGGCAGCACCAACGGAACGGGCCGTAGCCGAAGTCGAACAGGCAGGGGCCGAGAATGTCTTCGACGTAGGACGGGAAGATGAAGCCGTCGAGGTCGTTCTCGCCATTCTTGCAGATGCTCTTCACGCCGGTATCGTACACGGCCTTGAGGAAGCTGTTGCCGTAGTCGAAGAAGTAGGTGCCGCGCTCGTGGAACTTGCAGATCATCTCATAGTGATGCTGCAGCGTCTTGTCAACGAGCTTGCGGAAGCCCTCGGGGTCCTTGTCCAGCATCTCGGTGCGCTGGGCGAAGGTGAGGCCCTGCGGGCAGTAGCCGCCGTCGTAGGGAACGTGGCAGGAGGTCTGGTCGCTCATGAGGTCAACGTGAACGTTGTGCTCATAGAGGTACTCGAGCAGATCGACGATGTTGCCGCAGTAGGCAACGGCGCATGGCTTGCCCGCCTTCTGGTGCTCGAGGGCGATCTTGGTCGCCTCCTCGAGGGAGTCGGTGCGGTGGCTGACCCAGCCCTGGGTGTAGCGGGTGTCGATACGGGAATCGTCGACCTCGGCGATGATGGACGCGGCGCCGGCGATCTCGGCAGCCTTGCCCTGCGCGCCGCTCATGCCGCCTAAGCCCGCGGAGATGAACAGACGGCCGGCGAGGTCCTTGTCGTTGGGGATGCCGAGCTTGAGACGGCCGGCGTTGAGCAGCGTGTTGAACGTGCCGTGGACGATGCCCTGGGGGCCGATGTACATCCAGCCGCCGGCGGTCATCTGGCCGTAGTTGGCGACGCCGAGCGCGGCGGCGCGGTTGAAGTTCTCCTGATCGTCGAAGGTGCCGACCATCAGGCCGTTGGAGATGATGACACGGGGCGCCATCTTATGGGAGTGGAACAGGCCCAGAGGATGGCCGGACATGACGACCAGCGTCTGCTCGTCGGTCAGCTCCTCAAGGTACTTCTTGATGAGGCGGTACTGCATCCAGTTCTGGCAGACCTGACCGGTCTCACCGTAGGTGACCAGCTCATAGGGATAGAGCGCAACGTCGAAGTCGAGGTTGTTGTCGATCATGACCTGAATGGCGCGGCCCTCGATGCACTTGCCCTTGTACTCGTCGATGGGCTTGCCGTAGAGCTTGCCCTCGGGACGGAAGCGATAGCCGTAGATGCGGCCGTGCTCCTCGAGCTCGGCGGCGAACTCCTTGGCCATCTGCTCGTGATGGTCGGGGTGGATGTAACGCAGGGCGTTCTTGATGGCGAGCGCCTTATCGGCCTCGGTCAGGTGGGATTCGCGGCGGGGTGCGCGGCGATAGCAGGATTCCATCTTCGGGTACTCGGGAAGATCGTAGTCCAGCTTGATCGTCATGGCTTCGTCAGCGAGATTGATCATGGGGTGTTCCTCACTTTCTAAAATTTTTCGATTTCTCTCAATTTTCGGTTTTATCTCAAAAGAATCTTGTGCAATTTGCTTTACATCTTGCATTATAGCAAGAACCTGCTATAATGAAAAGAACTTCTATTGTATTGTTATCATACTTTTTTAGTATAGCTTGTCAGGAGGCGCATTTCCATGACCATTCGCCAGCTTGAATACTTCTGCGCGGTCGCGGAGGGGCGCAGCATTTCCGCCGCCGCCCGCGCCCTGCACGTCGCCCAGCCGCCCATCTCGCGCCAGATCGCCCAGCTTGAAGCCGAGCTCGGTGTACAGCTTTTCGCCCGCGAGAGCCGCGGCATGAAGCTCACCGAGGCCGGGCAAGCCCTCTACCGCCAGAGCCGCTCGCTTTTTCTCAATCTCCGGCGCGTGGAGGAGAATGTCCGCAGCATCGGCGCCGGCGAGGGCGGGCGCATCAACGTCGGCGTCATCTACTCCGCCATGCCCTATGCCCTGCATTATTTGGAGGCGTACCACGCCCGCTATCCCAAGGTCGAGTTCTACATCCGTCTCGGTTCCCCGCAGGACCTTTTGAACGACCTGGACCGCGGCGAGCTGCACGTCCTCTTTCTCCGCCGCTCCACGCAGGAGTCCGGCAGCCTGCACGAGCGCATCCTCGGCGAGGACGCGCTGGAGCTCATCATGACCGCCGCGACCGACCCCGCGCCGGAGCTGGACGCCGTACCCATCGAGCGGCTGCGCGGCGTGCCGATGTGCCTGCTGCGCTCGGACGATCTCTGGGGCTACAACGATTATCTGATGAAGGAGTGCCGCCGCAGCGGCTTTGAGCCGAACGTGCCCTGCCAGTGCTACGATACGCCCATGGCGATGCAGCTCGTGCGCTCGGGCTTCGGCATCAGCTTCCTGCCGCACTCCATCGTCGAGACGCACCCGAACTCCGGCATCTACGCCAAGCCTCTGCGCGGCATCCCCGCCAAGTCCTACCCTGTCCTCGTCTGGAGCGACGACGTGCAGGGCGCGCCCTGCGTGCAGCGTTTCATCGCGGAATCCTGACGGGCGCGGCTTTACTTAAAAAAATTAAGCGCCCCGAAACAAAAGAGAAAGAAAACCTGTTTACGCCCGCCCAGGCACACGGTATAATGACAGCGTAAGCATCAAAATACAGGTTGGAAATTGTCTGACCTGACAAAAAACGGAGGAAACTTATCATGGCACGACTGATCGAATGCATCCCCAATTTCAGCTGCTCCAAGGAAAAGGACGAGGCCACCTATAACGAGCTCGTCAAGACCGCGCAGAGCGTCCCCGGCTGCACCCTGTTCGACGCTCAGACCGACGGCAACCACAACCGCTGCGTTTTCACCCTCATCGGCTCCCCCGAGGCCATCGAGGAGGTCGCCTTCCAGCTCACGAAGGTCGCCACCGAGCGCATCGACATGAACAAGCACCACGGCGAGCACAAGCGCATGGGCGCGACCGACGTCATCCCCTTCGTCCCCCAGATGGACGTGACCGTGGAGGAAGCCGTCGAGATGTCCAAGCGCGTCGCTCAGCGCATCTGGGACGAGCTGAAGGTCCCCTCCTTCCTGTATGAGGACAGCGCCACCCGTCCTGAGCGCCGCAATCTCGCCACCTGCCGCAAGGGCGAGTTCGAGGGTATGCCCGAGAAGCTCCTGCAGCCCGAGTGGGCTCCCGATTACGGCGAGCGCAAGATCCACCCCACCGCCGGCATCACCGCCATCGGCGCCCGTATGCCGCTCGTCGCGTTCAACTGCAACCTCGAGACCAGCGACGTTGAGGTCGCCAAGAAGATCGCCAAGGTCATCCGCGGCTCCTCTGGCGGCTTCCGCAGCTGCAAGGCCATGGGCTTCATGCTCGAGGACCGCGGCATCGCGCAGGTCTCCATGAACATGGTCAACTATGAGGATACCCCGCTCTATGTCACCTATGAAATGATCAAGGCTCTGGCCGAGCGCTACGGCACCCGCGTCATCGAGAGCGAGATCGTCGGCCTGACTCCCGCCAAGGCTCTCATCGACTGCGCCGAGTTCTACCTCAAGGCCAAGGACTTCGACTGCAAGAAGCAGGTCATGGAGTATCACCTCATCGACATGGAGTAAAAGCTTCAAAAAAGCGGTTATGCCGCTTTTTTGAGAAAGGCTTCAGCGCGCGGCGCTCACCGCGCCGTGCACTGCAAGGTGTCGCTGCGGACGCGCGCGAGCGCCCTCCGCGACAATCCCACTTTGTTTCGCGCCTGCGGGCGCGAAATGCCACAAGGAAGGACATTGAATTTTATGAAACTTGCTGAACTGACCGTTACCGGCTTTGCCGACATCGTTTCCTCCGACGCGCCCGCGCCGGGCGGCGGCTCCTGCGCCGCGCTCTACGGTGCCATCGGTGCCGCGCTGACCGCCATGGTCGGCGGTCTGACCCAGGGCCGCAAGAAGTACGCCGAGTACGCCGAGCACGCCGCCGAGGTCGAGGCCAAGGGCAACGAGCTCAAGGCCCGTCTGCTTGACGTGATGGACCGCGACACCGATGCGTTCAACGTCGTCTCCGCCGCCTTCGGTATGCCCAAGGACACCGACGAGCAGAAGGCCGCGCGCTCCGCCGCCATCCAGAACGGTCTCAAGGGCTGCACCAAGACACCCATGGAGATGATGGAGCTGATCGACGAGACTCTCACCCTCGCCCACTCCCTGCTCGGCCGCTTCAACGACACCTCCGCGAGCGACCTGGGCGTTGCGTTCCTCTCCCTCAAGGCCGGTATTCAGGGCGCGTGGCTCAACGTGCTCATCAACGTCGGCTCGCTGAAGGATCAGGAGTTCGCCGCCGAGTACCGTGCCCGCGGCGAGAAGCTGCTCGCGCACGCGCTGCCTCTGGCCGACGAGTGCTACGCCGAGATCGTCAAGCTGATCGACGGCTAAAATTTATCTTGCCAAACGCAAAAGGCTTCGGTATCATCGTACCGAAGCCTTTTCGACAGAAAGAAGGTCCTTTTATGACGCTCACCCATCTGACCCCCGCCGATTACGTCACCACGCAGTGGTCCGGCGGCGCGACCACCCAGCTCGCCATCGCGCCGAAGGGCGCGGTGTATGCCGACCGCGATTTTCTCTGGCGGCTGAGTTCCGCGACCGTCGAGCTCGACGAGTCCGACTTCACGCCCCTGCCCGCCTATGACCGCGTGATCTCCACGCTGCGCGGCGATATGATCCTCGCGCACAACGGCGGGGAACGACTGACGCTCCACCCCTACGAGATCCATGATTTCTCCGGCGCGGACGATACCCACTCCTGGGGCCGCTGCACGGACTTCAACCTCATGCTGCGCCGTGGACAGTGCCGCGGCTGCGTCACCGCGCATTTTCCGCATGGCATGGAAACACTTCCCCTCCGCGCAGGCGAAACGGCCCTGCTCTTCTGCGGCGAGGGAAGCGTCACGCTCCGCGCGGGCACGGAAACGCTGACGCTCGCCGCGCACGAAAGCGCCCTGATCGAGGACGCGCCCGCGCAGCTCACCGTCGAGGGCAGCGCGAAGCTGATGCTTGCGCAGATGTACCGCTGAGGGAGGGAGCTGCATGACCGGAGAAGACGTCGCCGCGCGCGTCCACGCCTACGCATGGACCGACCGCAAGCCGGGGCTGGAGCGCACCCGCGCCCTGCTCGCCGCGCTGGGAAACCCCGAAAAAGCCCTCAAATTCGTCCACATCACCGGCTCAAACGGCAAGGGCTCGACCGCCGCGATGCTCGCCTCCGTTCTCACGGCGGCAGGATACCGCACGGGACTGTTCACCTCGCCGCACCTCTACCGCTTCAACGAGCGCTTTCAGGTGAACGGCGCGCCCATCCCCGATGCGGCGCTTGACCACCTCGCGAAGCGTGTGCTTGCTGCGGCGGACGCGCTTCCGGAGCATCCGACCGAGTTTGAGCTGATGACCGCCATCGGCTTTCTCTGGTTCGCGGAGGCCGGCTGTGACCTCGTCGTGGTCGAGGTCGGTCTCGGCGGGCGGCTGGACTCCACCAACGTCATTCCCGCGCCTGAGGCGGCGGTCATCACCAACATCGGGCTGGAGCACACCGCCATCCTCGGCAGCACCCTCGCCGCCACCGCCGCGGAGAAATCCGGCATCCTCAAGCCCGGCTGCCGCGCCGTGCTCTACGGTCAGAGCCGCGAGGTAGGGGAGGTCGTTGCCCGCGTCTGTGCGGAAAAGGAGATCCCGCTCACCGTCACGGACGCCTCGCAGCTCACGCTGCTCTCGTCCGGTCTCGACGGGCAGCACTTCACCTACCGCGGCAGCGCGCCGCTGCTCCTGCCGCTGCTCGGCGACTATCAGCTCCGCAACGCCATAACCGTGCTCGACACAGTGGATGCGCTGCGCGCGCAGGGCCGGAATATCTCCGCCGACGCCGTTGCGCGCGGCCTTGCCGCCGCACGCTGGCCCGGACGGCTGGAGCTGGTGCGCCGCCGCCCCGATCTCATCATCGACGGCGGGCACAATCCGCAATGCGCGCAGGCGCTTGCCGCCTCGCTGCGCGGGCTCTACGGCGAAAAAAAGCTCATCTTCCTCATCGGCGTGCTCGCCGATAAGGACTGGCAGAGCATGGTCGGCGAAGTCCTTCCGCTGGCCAAGGCCATCGTCACCGTCCGCCCCGAAAGCGATCGCGCCAAGGATGAAAACGAGCTGGCCGCGTGGGTCCGCGCGCAGGGCGTCCCCGCCGAGGCGCACGCCTCCATCGGCGAGGCGCTGGACGCCGCGCTCGCTCTCGCGGGTCCCGAGGACGCCGTCTGCGCGTGGGGCTCGCTCTACAGCGTCGGCGAGCTGCGCCATTGTCTCGGCCTGTGCTGAGATTCGTCCGCGTGATGTTCGGCATCCTCGGCGCGCCGCTGTTCTGGGCGCACGCCTACATGGGCGGCGGCTATTTTGACTTCAAACGAAAGTTCGCCGCCGAGCCGCTGCCCTGCCGGCCGCCGGTGCTCACACAGGCAAACGACTACCGGTAAAGTGACAATGAAAATCCCCGATGCCCGCTTGTGCGGGCATCGGGGGTCTTGTTTATTGTGGCTGCTTTGCGGCCGTCTCTTAGTACATGCCGTCCATGCCGCCCATGCCGGCGGGAGCCGCGGGTGCGGGAGGTTCGGGCTTGTCGGCGACCAGCGCCTCGGTGGTCAGCACCATGGAGCTGACAGACGCGGCGTTCTCCAGCGCGGAACGGGTGACCTTGGCAGGATCGACGATACCGGCGCCGATCATGTCGCAGTAGACCTCCTTGTAGGCGTCGAAGCCGTAGCCGACCTTGCGGCTGCTCTTGATCTTCTCAAGCACCACGCTGCCGTCCACACCGGCGTTCTTGGCGATCTGGCGGACAGGCTCCTGCAGCGCGTTGACGATGATCTTCACGCCGGTCTTCTCGTCACCCTCGACCTTGCCGATGAGCTTCTCGACCGCGGGAACGGCATTGACGTAGGCCGTGCCGCCGCCGGCGACGATGCCCTCCTCGACCGCCGCGCGGGTCGCATTCAGAGCGTCCTCAATGCGCAGCTTCTTTTCCTTCATCTCAGTCTCGGTGGCAGCGCCGACCTTGATGACCGCCACGCCGCCGGCGAGCTTCGCCAGACGCTCCTGCAGCTTCTCCTTGTCGTAGTCACTGGTGGTGACGGCGATCTGCGCACGGATCTGAGACACGCGGTCCTTGATGGCCTGCTTGTCGCCGGAGCCGTCCACGATGGTGGTGTTCTCCTTGGTGACCTTGACCTGACGCGCACGGCCGAGCATATCGACGGTCGCGCTCTTGAGCTCGTAGCCAAGCTCCTCGGAAATGACCTGACCGCCGGTGAGGATGGCGATATCCTGCAGCATCTCCTTGCGGCGATCACCGAAGCCGGGCGCCTTGACGCACACGACGTTCAGCGTACCGCGCAGACGGTTGACGATCAGGGTGCTCAGCGCCTCGCCCTCAACGTCCTCGGCGATGATGACCAGCTTCTTGCCGCTCTGGACGAGCTGCTCAAGGATGGGCAGAATGTCGGAAATGACGGAGATCTTCTTATCGGTGATGAGGATGTAAGCGTCGTCCACGACGGCCTCCATCTTCTCGGTATCGGTGACCATGTAGGGGGTGATATAGCCGCGGTCGAACATCATGCCCTCGACGACCTCGGAATAGGTCTCGGCGGTCTTGGACTCCTCGATGGTGATGACGCCGTCGGCGCTGACCTTTTCCATAGCCTCGGCGATCAGCTTACCGATGAACTCGTCGCCGCTCGAGACGGTGCCGACGCGGGCAATATCGTCCGTGCCGTTGACCTTCTGGCTGTTGGCCTTGATGGCCTCGACCGCGGTCTCAACGGCCTTGGCCATGCCCTTCTTCATCACGATGGGGTTCGCGCCGGCGGCGAGGTTCTTCAGGCCCTCGCGGATCATCGCCTGCGCGAGCAGGGTGGCGGTGGTGGTGCCGTCGCCCGCGACGTCGTTGGTCTTGGTGGAGACCTCACGCACGAGCTGAGCGCCCATGTTCTCGAACGGATCGGGCAGCTCGATCTCCTTGGCGATGGTCACGCCGTCGTTGGTGATGAGCGGAGCGCCGAACTTCTTGTCGAGCACGACGTTGCGGCCCTTGGGGCCGAGGGTGACCTTCACGGTATCGGCCAGAGTATTGACGCCGACTTCAAGCGCCTTGCGGGCCTCTTCGCCGGATTTAATGAGCTTAGACATAAGAGTGTACCTCCATTAGAAATTCGCGGAACGCGAAAATAGTTTAGATTATTTTTGCCGCGACATGTGCGTGGCAAAAATACTTTGACCCAGCCGCCTTGGGCGGCGTCGCCAGTCCGCAGACTGGCGGTGGGGAATCCAAAGGGGGAGCCTGCTCCCTCTTTGCGCATTTTACTCAACGATGGCAAGGATATCAGACTGGCGGACGACGGTGTATTCCTCGTCATCGACCTTGACCTCGGTGCCGGAATACTTGCTGGTGATGACCTTGTCGCCGGGCTTGACGGTCATAACGACGTCGTGGCCGTCGACCATGCCGCCGGGGCCGACGGAAATGACCTCGGCGATCGAGGGCTTCTCCTTGGCGCTGGCGGTCAGGATGATGCCGCCCTTGGTGGTCTCTTCGGCCTCGAGCATCTTGAGGATGACGCGGTCGGCAAGCGGAGTGAGTTTCATGGGAATGTGCCTCCTTCTATATTTTCATAAATTTGAAAAAACAAATTCACCGTTGGTTAGCACTCATTGTGATCGAGTGCTAACCAACGGTGCTATCATAGCGCAAGGCAAGCAATATTGCAAGGGGATTTTATGAAAAATCCGGTCGATTTGCAAAAATTCACAGTTTGGTAAAATTCTCTCAGCGCGCCGTCGCGTTCGGGTCGCAGCCGGCAGGGCCGAAGAAATTGAGCTTTTTGTCCGCCAGGCGGAGCGTCACGTCATGCGAATGGGAGCACTCGCCGTCCAGACAGGTCACGATGTCGCCGTCGTCGGAGTGGATGCGCACGACCTTCGCCGTGGAAAAGCGCACCACGTCCTTCGGGAGCTTTTCGTGGTTTCCTGCGGAGTAGTCCGGGAAGAGCCGCGCGAAGCGGAGCTTGCTGATGTTCTTCACCAAAACCGTGTGCAGCACGCCGTCGTTCATCCGCGCCTCCGGCACCGGCGTGGAGCCGCCGCCGTAGTAGCGTCCGTTGCACATGGATACGAGGGCGAAGTCGTCCTCGAGCCTTTCCTCGTCCAGCCAGACCGTCCAATGCCGTCCGATGCGGCCGAAGATGCCATTCGCCGCCACGCTGACCAGATAGCTGCCGCGCCCGCTCAGGTGCGGATTGGCGCTGAACTTATGCACGCTCTCGGCAATGCGCGCGTCGATGCCCGAGCAGGCGATCGTCAGGCAATAACGCCCGCTGCAGTCGATGAGGTCGAGCGCCTGCGTTTCGCCGTTCCAGAGATTTTCCGCGTCGAGAAACTTTTCGTAGTCCGCGCCGAAGTTTTTGAGAAAATCGTTGCCCGTGCCGATGGGGATGCAGGTCATCGCGGCGTTGGCATAGCCCGCGATGCCGTTGGCGACCTCATTGACCGTGCCGTCGCCGCCGCAGGCATAGAGCCGCACCTCCTCTCCGCTCTCGGCGAGACCGCGCGCGAGCGTGGCCGCGTGACCGACCGACGCGGTGAGCATACATTGTACGTCCAGACCGTGCTTTTCCCGCAGCGCCTCTGCCATCGTGTAGATGCGCCGGCGGCTGTCGTTCTTACCGGCCGACGGATTGATGATAAAAATGTGTTTCAAGGTACAGGTCCCCCGTTTCGATGACGCGGCGGGAGAAACCTCCCCCGCGCAGACTCTCTTCTTTAAATCATAGCGCATACCGCGTAAAAAATGCAATGAACATTTTATGAAAAAGTGTCACAACTGGAGCGCGGTGCAGAAGCCTTAACGAAAAATTAACACCGGCGTCCCCGCGGACCGCCGGTGTTCGTTTTATCTCAGAGCCGCTTCCCATACATGAACAGGTCGCACTTGAGCATACCGTTGTAGAGCTTGCGCTTTTTGTCGGCTGTGCGGCCGAAGCAGCGCTCAAACTCCGTGTGCGACGAGAGCACATAAACGCGCCACGTCTCCGGCAGCTTATCCACCGCGCGGCCGAAGGCGCGGTAAAGCTCCTCGGCCTCCTTCTGCTCCAGCAGACGCTCACCGTAGGGCGGATTCGTCACAACGCGCCCATACTGCCCGCCCCAGTGGAAGCGCGTCGCATCGTCCACCTCAAAGCGCACCGTATCGTCCACCTCGGCAAGCTCCGCGTTGTGCCGCGCGATCTCAATGGCGTGCGGGTCGATGTCGCCGCCCCAGATCTCGTAGGTCTTGTCGTGAAATTCGTTGTCCATCGCCTCGTCC